>Ga0209755_10000791_pt1 | contig 55038 bp, 54 predicted proteins | sample TergutCo191P1_FD_187301 | JGI IMG/M metagenome (GOLD analysis project Ga0209755, IMG submission 187301) | Cornitermes sp. P1 segment gut microbial communities from Petit-Saut dam, French Guiana - Co191P1 (SPAdes) (version 2) | ecosystem: Host-associated > Arthropoda: Insects > Digestive system...
GGGTTTGGGGGGGAGAACCTTTTTTTGAAAAAAAAGGTTCTCCCCCCCAAGGTTTTTCTTTAATAAAAAATCCGCATAAAAGCCCAACAACTCCGCCAATTCCGCCGAGGAGGAATGCGAATGTGAGTCCAAGGCGTTGCGCAATTAGACCGCCGAGAAGAAGTGCCGCCATTCTTCCGAGGGCGTTGCACGCGCTGAGGTGTCCCATTGCCTTTGCAGATTCATTTTGCGGATAGTATGACGCGCCCAAAATGGTGAATGTAACCCATGCGGAAGCGGCAACCCCGCCCAAAGCCCGCGAAATCAAAAGAGTGTAAGGGCTTGGAAAGAAAAACACAATAAACCCCGCGACAGCGGCAAAGAACATACCAAGCAAAACAAAAACTTTACGCTTACCCAGTTTGTCCGAAAAAATGCCAAGGGGAAAACGGATAGCCATTTGCGTAAACCCATACGCCCCCGTAATAAGCCCCACAAGCCGCAAATTAGCACCCATATCGTCTGCAAACGGCGCGACATACGGCACATATGTATACAATGAAAACCAAAAAAATGCCGTTACAAAATAGAAAAGAATCATGCGGTTACGCATTAAAATACCCCCTTGATGTGGGGGTATTATAGCATTATTTGAGAAGCTTTAGGCAGTCCATACCCTGTTCTGTGAAAAAGTTACTGCCCCCAAAATTGGGGGCAGTGGCAAATGTCGCGTTTTGCGACGTTTAATTTACTAAATCCAAAAATGGATTGAGTAGGATTTGAGCATACAATTTCGCTGTTATTCGTAGACAAGCTCAGCAAAAATTATTTCCTTTGCCACAATGTGTCTGTGGTGTAATGTCAAGGGGTAGGTTAAAAATCCAACTCGTCTATTTAGATAATTAAAAACATAGTATTGACAAACTGATTAGATGTACATATAATTAAAACAAGAAAACACGAACTCAAGGAGGTCAATATGAAATCTAATAATGTTTTGCACTTGTTCAAGTGTTTGGCAGATGCTTCACGCCTAAGTATCTTAAAATCATTAAACCGGGAGGATATGTATGTAGAGCAACTTGCAGAAAGGCTAAACCTTTCGTCGGCAACCATTTCTAGTCACATGAAAAAATTAGAAGAAATTGGCGCGGTACAATCCCGCAAAGAGCAGTATTACTCTATGTATTCGCTTTGTCCTGATACCTTTTCACATAACATCTTGGATTTAATACAGTGTGAAGAACATGACTCTGTTGGAGATGAACGAGAATCAGAATACCGCAAAAAAATTCTTTCTACTTTTATGCCTAAAGGTAAGATAACGAAAATGCCAGCACAACTAAAAAAGAAGCTAATACTCATTGAAGAAATATGTCGTTCATTTGACAAGGGTGTACCTTACACTGAAAAAGAAGTTAATCACAAGATAATTGATTTCTATGATGATTTTTGTATGGTTCGACGGTTTTTTGTTGACTATGGCTTATTTGCTCGTGAACGTGATGTATATTTCAAACAATGTGATAAAATATCTACTTTGCAAATGCCACACGCCCATTAAAGTCAGTATATTGAGCAAGGCAGGAGTGGAACACCACCGCCCCTGCGAAGCAAAAACAGCGGCGGTGGAATTATTGCAAGAAATCATATCCGGCATTGGCAGAACAAATATGTAACGGGGACGTTGTTTCCCCTCACCTTTCGCCGCGGGGGCTTACTTCAAGCCCCAAAATGCTAATCATCAAACAGGCGGGAAAGGTTGCGGCGTAATCATTGTATTTTTCAATTGCGCGGCTTAATTCAGCGGCGGCGGTTTCTGTTTCGGAAACGGTAGCGGAAAGCTCTTCGTGTTCGCCGAGGGAAGCCGCTTTTCTCAATTTCGGCAACGCCTTGGAAAGCTTATACGTTTCGTATTCGGAAAAGACTTCGCACATTTCCTTTATCTCGCTGATATCTTCGGGCGTTGGCAAGCCCTCCGCCGCTTCGTAAATAATTTCCAATTGCAAACGCAACAAATCATCCAGCACGGCAAAACTCTCGTCCACCGCGCCGCGCCGTTTAAGCACCCGATAATGCAAAACCATCGCGCCCACACTTACCACAACAACAACCAGCGATACAACCCCAACCGCAGAAATAACCATAAAAGCCCCTTTCTGTGCATACTATACCCCAATTATGTAAACCCTACCACCAAGGAGCTGATTTTATGGAAAACAAAAACTACACCCCAACCGAAAACGAAACCGGCGAACCTATACCGGATATGAGCAACGGTAAAGAAAAAGACCTTGGGGGCGTTGCCCCCAATTCCCCCACAAGGGGATAAATCCCCTTGACCCCATCCTAAAAATCGCGCATTAGCGCGATTTTTGAGTTGCGATAAAAAGTTTATCGCTAGTCCATGTCAAAATTTGGGTCAAGCCTTTTTAAAGGCTTGCGGGGTTCGGGGCAGAGCCCCGAGAACTTATCTTTTATCTCCTACCAATCCCAATCGGCCTGAAGTTTCATGTTTTTGCTCATGCGGCCTACTTGGGGGTACATCTCGCCAAAGTCGGGGGGCTTTTCGCTTAGGCGTTCGAGTTGCAGGCGAATTGTTGGCGGCTCTTGGGCGAAAAGGGACGCTTGGCTGTAGGCGGCGAGGATTAGCTGGTTCATGTGTGCAAAATCGAGGTCGGATAGGGGGCATTCTTCGGCATGGGTCTTGGGGTTTTTGGACTTGGCGGCGCGTTTTGCGGAAGGGTATTCTGCAAAACGGTTTTCGGTTTTGTCGTGGAAGAAGCTGAAATCTCCGTTGTTTTTTATGTCAAAATAGTTTGTAATTTCTTCATAGAGGTCTGCGAGGGTGAAGTTGTCGGGAACTTGCAGGTGCATCCAAACGGAGTTGTCGGACTCCAGACGGATTCGGAAAGTGTGAACCGCGCCGGGTAATCCGCCCGCAAGGGCAAGGGGCGAAAGATGTTGCGCCATTTCTACAAAAGTGTTTAGGGTGTAATTGTCTACAAAAATGGTATCTTTCATGTTTTCAAATTGAAGCTCGCTTGCGTCGAAGTAGTTTTCCTCCGTGGGCGAAAGATTAAGAAGCTTCAGCCCAAGGTCGGTTAGGGTGTAACTGCTGCACGGCGCGAAAAATGCCACAAAGGCCTCGTCCGGGTCTTCGCAGACATTTACGTAGTCTACAACTTCTTCCGAAAAAGCGAATGGCAACGCGTACATTGGGCGAATAATACGCAGGAAATGCCCAAACGGTGTGAAAAAAAATCTATCAAGCACAATGCCCATAACAAAAGTGCCGGAAAGAAGCTCCATGTCGAAACCAAGATGTTCCGGCGACATTCCTTCGGGAATTTGCATATTGCTTATATTAAGAAGCTCCTCGATATCGTAGCCCATAACGTCAAAAACACGGGCGAAAATATCGTCCGTTTCCATGGGAGAAGTTAGCAACGAGCGCACAAAAGACTCCGTAAAAATATGCTCGGGCATGGGAATGGAATTTCGCAGACCAGACGCCGTCATGGTGATAACCACATCCAGCATATCGCGGAAAAGGTCTTCGCTGCTGCGCGAAAGAATCTCCGCGCTTTTCTTGGACGGTTGCATTCTTTGCACATAAAGCGACGGCATTTTTGAAAATAACTTCATGCAAATGGCAAGCTCCATCAAAAATGATGCGTAGTGCGGGTCGTTGATGCTTAAATTTTCGGAAAGTTCCAGTGCCTGTTCGTCTTTGAATGAACCGCTTTCGTGCAGGTCTACGTGGGGCGTGCAGTATTCCATAAGCGTTTTCATATCGCCAATAATAGGGTGATTCTCCACCGTATACGAAAGAACCTTGCAGTCCACACCCGTAACTTTAGACGGCGTTTTTAATACCGCAATGGGATACTTATCCGCAGGCTCTTCAAAATAAGCCGCCATGCATTCCATAAGGTTGGCGGGCGAAAATGGCGTATGCTCTACCAGCGTGGCATAGTACCACCGCCGATGTATCGCTTGAAGATACGGCAAAACCTTTCGCCGCTTTTTACTGTTGGCATCACGATACGCTTCCATAAAATTTTCTTCAAACAAATTATGCAGAATCGTCATGTATTTGTTGTACGTGTCGCCCACTAAGATGCCTTCTTTCTTTTTTTGCTTTTCTCTCAGAAATTTTCCTTGCTTTCTTGATTGTAACAGATAAGTTGTTGTGAAATCAAGGTAACAGTAATGAATTTTGAAGAATGTGCTTTTGCAATATGTACCGTTTGACGTAATTGTATGCGCAGATTAAACTGCGCCAAACTCTATTTTTTCGGGTTCTGCAAGTTTAATGTTGAACAAATCATTCTCACCGCCACAGTTAAAGCCTACATGGATTCGGTTTTCAACGTCGTCTTGCTCGGTTGTTGACAGATTAGACCTATCGAAAAAACGCCGTATGACCCGCCCATCAAATCGTCTGAAATCACGGGGATTGCTTCTTGTGTAATTGGGGTCGTATTCCCAAAGTACAAGATGCCTGTCATTATTGTCAAACAACCACTTCCCCAGTTTTTCCCACCACATTAAATCCGTCTCACCCAAGGACATACCGAATACGCAAATTATATGGCTTGACTCTATGAGCTCCATCCCTCTGGCATGATTCCCATTTCTTAACCAGCCATTCATTTGAGATTTAATAAGGTTATCCGAAAATGAATTATCGTTGGATAGCTTATCGTTAGCGATTTGTGACGTATTATCTACACCAATAAGCATATCTTCATCGAGCGTCCCATGGATGTGCAGAGGTATAGCGATAGAATCAGGAGTATTGCTACCATCATGATGTAATGGCAGTGGGTGTTGCCTACGCAAAACATTAATGCACGTATCAAAAACTTGCGTATAATTAAATGTCATAAACCTATAGAAATGCCGTTCATTCCTAGATACATCAAAAGTGGTCGCAATATCGCGCGCAGAACCCGAACGCAATCTGTTGTTCCTGTAAAAGTTCGTGAGGGAATCCACAAATGCAGTTACAACATCCGCATTCTTGTTTTTCAAGTCAACTCTCGCCTCTTGCTCTCGGAGATATTCAATCAAACCATCAACAAAATCATCGCGGCAATGGATAAAATTGGCTTTTGTACTTGCATCAAAATCCTTTGCATACAAACCCAGCTGTTTTTCAAAGTCTGACCATGTTTCATAACCTTCTTTCACAATCACATCTTTAAACTCTCGGATAATCTTGTCATTTACAGTTTTCTCCACATAATGCGGCATAAAATCTTCAAATTTTGTTTTAAGCCCCACGTTTACGTCAAAACCATTCCCAATCATAAATAATATATTCATCAAATAATCCCACCTTTCCGCAAAAGTCTGCATTATTTTACCACAACAAGTTATAACGCACCATAATTCCCTTAGAAATTTTCCTTGCTTTCTTGCTTGTAACAGATAAGTTGTTGTAAAATTGAAGTGAAGCAATTTTCAATGTTAAAGTTTTTTCAAAAAAGTTCGCAGGGGTGTGGGGACGGAGTCCTCACGAACTTAATTGTTATAAAGGAGAAACCTATGGCTGTACACACGCAAGATTTATTGGAGAACGATGTGGATTTACGCGAACCGGGAATGCACGCGGTAATTATCCACAATGACGATATTACAACTATGGAATTTGTCACGGAAGTTTTAATACAAATATTCGGCAAGACGCCGCAAACAGCCGCCGCGCTTATGATGGAAGTGCATGAGTTGGGGCATGGAGTTGCGGGCGTTTATGTTTTTGATATCGCGATAACGAAAAAAACGCAGGCAGACCTTCTTGCGGCAGAGCGGGGTTATCCGCTAAAACTCACGGTAAGGGAGGAAGGGGCGTGAAACTTGACAACCTTGTAACGCAAGTGTATGTGGTGGCGGTAAACGAGGCGCGGCTTCATGGGCACGAGTACATTATGCCCGAGCATTTTTTGTACAGCGCGTTAATGTTTGATGATGTTAAATCGGTGATTATAAATGGCGGCGGAAATTTGGAAAATATTTTGGAGGAACTAACTCTGTTTTTTGAAGAGAAACTGCCAAAAAAAGTTACCGCGTCGCCAATGGAAAGCTTTGCGTTTAACCAGATGCTGGACTTGGCGGCGGTTCATGCGCGGAATGCGGGCAAGCCTCAAGTTTCTATGCAGGAGTTTTTGCTGGCAATTTACACTTTGCGCGAGTCTTTTGCGCAGTATATTTTGACTAAAAACGGCATTGAGAAGCAGGATATTTTAAACTGCATCATTGGGGCGGCGAAAGGCTCTTTACCTGCGGCGCAACCGCATACTACCGCGCCCGCGAAAGCGGAAGAAAAAGACAAACACATAGAAACTTACACGGTGGATTTGGTGCAAGCGGCGCGTGACAATAAGTTAGACCCGCTTGTGGGGCGTGAAGATATTTTGGAACGCACCGCCCATGTTTTGTGCCGCCGCTTAAAAAATAATCCCGTTCATGTTGGCGACCCGGGCGTGGGAAAAACAGCTATAGTTGAAGGGCTGGCACAGCGCGTAGCCGACGGAAAAGTTCCGCCGCCGCTAAAAAATGTGAAGATTCTGCGGGTGGACATGGGTGCGCTTGTGGCGGGCACACGTTATCGCGGCGATTTCGAGGAGCGCATTGTAAAACTCTTGGAAGCCGTTTCAAAATTGGAAAAGCCGATTCTTTACATCGACGAAATTCATACCGTGGTTGGCACGGGCGCGGTTTCGGGCGGAAGCATGGACGCGACCAGTATCATCAAGCCGTATCTTTCCAAGGGGGAAATTAGGTTTATCGGGTCTACCACCTTTGAGGAATACAAGAAGCATTTTGAAAAAGACCGCGCACTGGCGCGGCGTTTTGCGCGTATTGATATCGCCGAGCCGTCTGAGGACGAATGCGTGAAAATTCTGCAAGGCTTGCGCCCCAATTACGAATTGTTCCACGGCGTAAAGTATTCCGATAATATTTTAGAGAAAATAGTTTCGTTAAGCACCAAGCATTTAAATGATAGGTTTCTGCCCGACAAGGCGATTGACGTAATGGACGAAGCGGGCGTTTTCGTGCGCATTGATGCTAAAAAAGTGTGGGTTTCCGAAGCCGCTGTAGAGCGCGTTATCGCACGGGCGGCGAAAGTTCCCGAAAAGAGCGTAAACACAAACGAAGCCGCCGCGCTGAAAAGTTTGGCGGAGGATTTAAACAATCACGTATACGGACAGGAAGAAGCGGTTGGCGCAATCGCCCACGCGATTCATTCTGCGCGGGCGGGATTAAACGAACCCGACCGCCCTGTTGCCAGCTTGCTTTTCGTGGGTCCTACAGGAGTGGGTAAAACCGAGGTTGCGAAACAACTTTCCGCGCTTTTGGGCATTCATCTCTCCCGCTTTGACATGAGTGAGTATCAGGAAAAACACGCCGTTGCGCGCTTAATAGGCTCGCCGCCGGGCTACGTAGGCTACGAAGAGGGCGGTCTTCTTACCGATGCCATTCGCAAAAATCCGCACTGCGTTTTGCTTCTGGACGAAATTGAAAAAGCACACCCTGACATTTTAAACGTGTTACTGCAAGTAACCGACTACGGCTCTCTCACCGACAACACAGGAAAAAAAGCCGACTTCCGAAACGTAATTATAATCATGACATCCAACGCAGGCGCACGGGAAATGACTCGCCAAACAATAGGCTTTGGCGGCGAACTTGATGCCGCCGCCGCCGACAAGGCAGTGGAAAAGATTTTCAGCCCCGAGTTCCGCAACCGCCTGGACGCCGTTGTGCGCTTCAAACCCGTGGACAAGGAAATGGCGTTGCTTATCGCCAAAAAAGCACTAAACAAATTGACGGCAAAACTCGCCGCAAAAAATGTCACCCTCACCGCCGCAAAACCCGCGCTGGAATTTATCGCCTCAAAAGGCTTATCCGAAACCTACGGCGCACGGGAAATCATCCGCCTGGTCGAAAACGATGTTAAAAAATTGCTTGTGCAGGAAGTTCTCTTCGGCGAACTGAAAAACGGCGGCTCGTGCAAACTCACCTTCGCCAAGGGCGAACTGAAAGTTACCGCGAAAAAGGGGTAGTGCATGAAAATTGTAATTGCGTTTGTGATTATGGGACTCGCCGCGCTTACCATGGTGTGGTTTGAGGATTGGTATATCGACTATCTAATGCGAAACGAATACGAACTGATAGAGTCGAATATTATGCGTTGGCTTGTGGGAGACCCAATATATTATTCAAATGATGTGTGGAATGCCGCGTACTTGTTTAACAAGTTTCGTGCGGCGGCGTATCGGTTTGTGGTGTACGGAATATTCACTTTTATGACGGTATGCGCCCTTTGGCGTTACCGAAAAAAAAGCGGGCGGCTAACGTCTGCCGCATTGCTTGTAATTACCGCGCTGTTTTTTTCGGCACAGTTTCATGTCCCGATTATAGACCATGGGCGACATCACAGGTGTTATTTTCACCGCACACATTGGAATATTGTTTCGCTGGAAGAACTGAACGAACCATGTTTATTCCACTACAATGTAGGCGATAACGAAACAATATACAGGATTATCCACACGCGCGGCAGAGGCCACCCGAGGGCGGTTAGGGTTCACCTTAACCATGCGGAAAGAATCGGCACACTGCATTTCACATTTTTTGGAATGACAGCGGATATGCCGCCGGAAAAACGCCCAATGCCCTGCCCGCAAAACGAATTCCCCCGCTCGCCCTTGTTGGAAAAATCCTTCCCTCTTGACGCACAGCAGTACAGAGAAATTACACAAATGTTTTCCCGATACAGGTTTTGGAATACACCATCCACCGCAAGATATATAGGGCGGGGCTGGAGTTGGGTACTCGAAGGCGCAGGCAGTAACCGCTACCACTATATACGCAGAAGCAACCCCTCCTATGGCAATGTTGCGGCACTTGGTAACTCCCTTTTGCATTACGCTTCCGACCTTCTTGCTAACTCCGATTATGAAATTTTGTGGTTTTATTGGTAAGTTTTCGCGGAGGTGACGAAGAAATGATTGACTTATCAGGCATTCAGTCCTGTGTTTCAGCGGGAAATATTCTGTGGACGGAGCATATTTCTCTCCGATTACGAGAGCGGAAATTAAAACGCGCAGACATTCTCAATTGCGTAAAAAACGGCAAAATAATTGAGCAATATCCAAACGACACCCCATATCCAAGCTGTCTTATATTCGGATACACCATAAATAATCAGCCGCTTCACATAGTTTGCGGATTAGATTTCGGTAAACTGTGTTGCATGATAACGGCGTATGTTCCAAACTTGGACACATGGCAGTCGGATTTTCAAACAAGAAAGGACAAGTGACAACATGACAAATTGCTTTCGTTGTAAGGGTGAGTTGGATTCAAAACTGAAAACCCACGCCGTCACGCTTGAACAATGCGTTATTATCGTAAAAAATGTGCCGGCTCTTGTGTGTAACCAGTGTGGAGAAGCATACTTCACGGATGATGTAATGCAAAAATTGGAAACTATTGTTGATAAGTTGGAGAGCATGATAAAGGAAGTCGCAATTGTTGATTACCTTGATGATGTCGCGTGATAAAATGCCAAACCTTAACAACATCAAAAAACTAATAAGCGAAACATTTACGGGGCTTAGCATCAAAAAAATCGCGCTGTTGGGAAAAGGAAAAGCGGGAACAATTTATTTGGTAAACGGCGAAATAGTGTTCAAAATCCCCCTGCAAAATGAGGGCGAAATTGCGCGGTGGCAAAAAAACGAAGCGGTTGTTTCGCGCTTTTTGGAAGGCAAGCTTGAAATAGAAACCCCGAAAATACTGTATGCCGCGTCCGAATGCGGGCTGTATATCATTGGCGAGTCGCTACTTTCGGGCATACCGCTTTCTTACGAACTGTGCGACACATACGACAAAGAAACCAAGCACGATATCCAGCGGCAAATTGGCAAAATTGTGCGCCAACTGCACGACATCGGCGGGAACGATTATTCGTGGACTGGCGAAAACCCCGAAACGCCAACGGAATGCATAGCCGAATTCAACGAAAAATTCCGCGCCGAAACAGCGGCTCTATTCTCCCCCGAAGAACGCGAACAAGTAGAAGAAATTGCAACGCATTACAAAAAGATTTCCGCAGAAGCCCCCGTACCATTCGTGCTTTGCCATCACGATTTACATTTTGGCAATTTCATGTTCGACGCGAAAAGCAAGCAAATAACAGGGCTGTTAGACTTCGGGTGCGCAGGTTACGCAGAACCCGCCCGCGATTGGCACTATTATTTTAACGCGAAATATGTACTGGAAGGCTACGGCTCAACCAACGATAAATATTTTTCAGACAGGCAAAAATTCCACGCGCTGTCGCACTTGCTGGACAACCTTAACGAGGAAATTCAAGAAAAAAAGCCACATACATCTTTGGATTTCATCAAAAAATATATCTTGCGGGGTGAAACCGATTGAAAAACGCAATCTATTCAATAGCAACGCTTTTCGTAATCGCGTTGTTTTCGCGGTACGAAATCGCGGCGGCGGCAGAACACGGCGGCTATATTTGGGTTGCGCAACCCACTTTTTGCGAAGTGGGACAGTTTTACAACGGCCATGCAGTGGTGCGCCGAGACGGTTATTTCGGAATAATAAACAGCAACGGAACCATTGTTGTTCCCATAATATACAACGACCTTGGCTGGTTCGGGAATATAAATGTTTCCTCCGGCTTTATTGAAGCGCGGCTTGGCGAAAAATGGGGCGTTCTGGATTTTCGCCCCGATTTCCTATGTCGCGAACGTCCTAATCCCCAGAAAGTAATCCCGTTTGTTCACGACGAAATTCTTATCAACCACCATTACGGAATGGCAATTGTACGCGAAGGGCAGCGGCCGAATTATGTTTCGGGGCTGGTAGAGCTTTCCACGGGCAGAACGGTTGTGCCTGTTGGCACGTACCGCCGCATTTGGGGCTTTGGCGAAGGTCTTGCGATTGTATCGGACAGACGCGGCAATCACGGGTTTATCTGCATAAACACGGGCGAAATTGCTGTTCCGCTAATTTACGGCTGGGCGCATCGGTTCTCAAACGGACTTGCGGCGGTGCAACGGTCGGCGCAACGCGACCAAGGATGGGGCTTTATAAACGCACGCGGCGAAGAGGTTATCCCGTTCATATATGAGCAAAACACAGGGGTTTCGCCGAGCGGATTAATCCTTACAATCCGCAACGGACTGCGTGGGCTTATGGACACAAACGGCACATATATTGTTCCGCCGAAATATCAGGACATAGACATTTTCCGCGACACCCCCCACGACCTTGCAATCGTGCGGCGGGACGACCGCAGGGGGCTTCTTAACATAGTCACGGGCGAGTACATCATCCCGCCCGAATTCGCAACCGTGCGTCTTTTGGGCGAAAACATAGCCGCCCTACTGCCTTGGCAAGAACAAGAAATCCAACGGCGCGGCGATTACCCCGTCACCTTCACACTTTTTTGCATACGGGAACGCCGCGAGATTTCGACCGTGACATACAATTTCCACACAGGGCATATATCAGCCTTTCGCGGCGGATTTTCCATAATCGCCACGGGCGACGGCTGGGGCGATTGCTGGCGGCTTGGACTAATCGACACGCAAGGCAACGAAATAATCCCGCCGATTTACGACAGCATGAACCATTTTTCCGACTACCTCTTGCGCATAGACTACTTGGGCGGGCGATTTCGCCGCCAAGGTCGCCTTTTGTGCAAGCGCACATGGGACGAAGTTCTCCCGTGGCACGATTTCATCTCTCACCCGCAAAACGGCTTTGCCATAATAAACACAGGCGGCGAGTGGATTCACTACGGCGAATGGATGGACGAAATAGTCGGCGGTTACTGGGGCTTCATAGATGAATACGCCAACATAATAATCCCGCCCACCTTGGATTTCCAACGCGTTCGCCCCGTTTCAGAGGGCATCGCCGCGGTACAACGCAACGATAAGTGGGGATTTATAGCGGTTAATTTAGTCGATTAAGATAAAACCGCGGGGCTCTGCCCCGCACCCCGGCAACTTTTGAAAAAGTTGCATCAAAACTTTAACTTGAATCGCGCATACGCGCGATTCGGAAATTACGAAATGGATTATCGCTAGTCCATGTTAAAGTTTTTGTTCAAACTTTTTTCAAAAAGTTTGCGGGGTTCGGGGCAGAGCCCCGAGAACTAAAACGGAGGTGTTCCAAATGAAAAAACTGGGATTCATAGGCGCGGGAAATATGGCGGAAGCGATTATTCGCGGCGTGATTAATTCGGGGGCGGCGGAAAATTCTGATATAATCGTGTCGGACGCGAACGAAATGCAATTGGACTATATGCGGGAGCGGTTTATGGTGCAGATAACGCGCTCTAATATGGACGTTGCGAAAGCGGCGGATATTCTGTTTTTAAGCGTGAAGCCCAATGTGTACGACGTGGTTATCAATGAAATTTGCAGCGGGGTGAAGGATGGCGCGTTGGTTGTTATTATCGCGGCGGGACTGTCTATTGAAGCGGTGCGGGCGAAATTTTGCGCAAGTTCGGATTCTTGCGCGGGCGAATGTGTTAAACTGATTAAGGTAATGCCAAACACGCCCGCCATGGTAAACTGCGGCATGAGTGCCATATGCGCGGCAGAAAACGTAACACCCGCCGAACTGGAAACCGTGTTACAAATTTTCAACAGCGTTGGAAAAACGGAAATTCTGCCGGAAAAATTGTTTGATGTTTTCACCGCGCTTGCGGGTTCTTCGCCCGCATATGTTTTCACTTTCGTTGAAGCAATGGCAGACGCAGGCGTAAAACACGGCCTTTCCCGAAAACAGTCACTTGAAATAAGCACACAGGCCGTTATCGGTGCGGCAAAACTTTTGCAAAACTCCGACGACCATCCCGCAACCCTTCGCGACGCGGTTTGCTCGCCCGGCGGAACAACTATCGCCGCCGTCTGCGAACTGGAACGCACGGGCTTCCGCAATGCCGTTATTTCCGCAGTGGATGTTTGTACGGAAAAATATAGAAGTCTCGGATAGGAGGTGAACACGATGAGTATGGTAAAATCGGAAGATGTGCGCATTCTTGTCAATACGGAAACAAAAGAAAAAGCTATAATTGCAGACAGCAAATACTCAAACATTGAACCTTCACGCGAAGACGAATACCAAACCTTTGAATCGTGGAAAGAAGCTAAGGAGTGGTTGAGTGCTTAGACCAAAGCTATCAAACCGATTCAAGAAAAATTATAACTTGATGGAAAAACGCGGTTACAACATGGCAATTATCGACTCTGTTATTGAAACCCTTTTGGCGGGAAAGCCATTGCCGGAAGCTAACCGCGACCATGCGCTTCACGGAAACTGGAAGGGTTTTCGTGAGTGCCATGTATTACCCGATTGGTTGCTGATTTACAAAGTTGACGGCATTAATCTGTTGCTATACCTTGAAAGAACAGGCACACATTCAGACTTATTTTGAACAAAAAGGAGCGCGTTTCATGAACATATCCCCCGCACGGGAACAGCTTACGCGGCACAAAAGAGCCGTGGTGAAGATTGGCACAAGTTCGCTTACGTATCCGAATGGTATGTTAAATTTGCAGCGGATAGAGAAGCTTTGTTGGGTTTTGGCGGATTTGTGCAACAGGGGCAAGGAGATTATAGTTGTAACGTCGGGGGCGATTGGCGTTGGTGCGAATTCGCTTGGGATGGAAACGCGCCCGCGTGACATTATCGGGCGGCAAGCGGCGTCGGCGGTTGGGCAAGCGATGCTAATGCAAATTTACAATCGGTTTTTGATGACGTATAACAGGCACGCGGCGCAAATTCTGCTTACAAAGGATTGCGTGGAAAATCCCGTTATGCGGGAAAACGCCCACAATACCGTAGAGCAATTGCTTGCCATGGGCGTAGTGCCAATCGTAAACGCCAACGACACGATTGCCACAGACGAGCTTGGCGAATTCAGCGACAACGACAATTTATCGGCAGACGTGGCGGTTTTTTCTTCCGCAAAGCTTCTCATAATGCTTTCCGATATCGAAGGCCTGTACAACAAAGACCCGCGAACCCACCCCAAGGCAACGCTTTTTACCGAGATAAACGAAATCACCCCAAAAATGGAATCTGCCGCGGGCGGAAGCGGCACAACTCTTGGCACAGGCGGCATGGCAACAAAACTAACCGCCGCCCGCACCGCATTGCAAAATAACATCGACACGGTAATCGCCTCAGGCAGTGACCCGTCTGTTCTTCTGCAAATTTTCGACGGCGAAGAAAAAGGTACGCTGTTCACAACCGTATAAACACAAAAACCGCGCGAAACTGCGCGGTTTTAATTTAAAGTTTTGATGAAACTTTTTCAAAAGTTTCCGGGGTGTGGGGCGGAGCCCCACGGTTCTTATTTCACTCCCGTGTTCCCGTGAAACAACAGGTTACATATGGCGGAATTTCAAATTGATTTACCCATCCTTGGTAGCAATCCACGCAGAGGTCTATGTCGTGGGTTTCGCCGTCGTAGGGCGAGTGATAGCCCCATGATTTTGTTAGGGAAATATGGTCTTCAAAATAGCCCGGGTCTTCCTTTTCCACGTCGCGCCCGCAGGAATTGCATCGGACGTTGGAAAGTTGCGGCGTTAGCGTCGTGCGTTCCAGAAATACTCTCATTTTTCTCCCCCTTGGGTTTTAATGCGGTTCGTCTATGTCTTTTTCATAATACAAATTTCCGAATGCTGTTTTAAACGGGGGGAAAACGGCCTTGCACAGATGAAGCAACCATTCTGCGCCGAATGTTACCGTTTGCTTGCCGTTTTCCCGCCGAATTTGCGTGATTAACTGCGCGGTGCTTACGTGTTCGGTGTTCTGCGGGTGAAAAACGCCCGCCGCGCCGTTTGAAATTACCGCGCATAAAAATTGCGACAAATTATCAATATAAATTACGCTGCGCTTGTTTTTGTTGCAGGGAACCAGCGGCATATACCTTGCCATTTTAACGAGCTGCCCATACTTGCCGGGGCAGTTTTCGCCATACACCATGGGCGGGCGTATTATTGCAATTTTAAAATCAGTGCTTTGCAAGTTAATAAGCGCGTTTTCAGCGTGTAGCTTAGATGTCCCATAGTGATTATTATGCGGCGGTTTTGGTTTGGTATGCGCGGATATTTCACCCTCTTTTTTTCCAAAAACCGCCATAGAGCTTAAATACACGAACTGCGGCACTTTGGCAGTTTTTGCTTTTTGGGCGACAGCAACGGCAAGGTCGCGGTTTACGGCAAAATACAGATGCGCGTTTTCCTTTGTTTGTCTGCGGTGTGCAATGCCCGCCGCAAAAATTACGGCAGAATAATTTTCAAAATCGTGGGTTTTCCAGCCCTCGCGGGAGTCTACGGCGTGTACCGCGAAGTGTTGTGCCGCGTATTCCGCAAATTTTTTGCCGATATACCCGCTTGAGCCTACAATTAAAATTTTCATTTTGGGCCGCCTTCTTGTACGCCGCGCCCTGAAAGTGCGCAAAATACCGTTTGGAACAGGATTTTCATGTCGAAAAGGAAACCGATTTTTTGCGCGTATTCGCCGTCGTATGCGGCTTTTACGTTTATGGGCAACTCGTCGCGCCCGCGTACTTGCGCAAGACCCGTTAGCCCAACGGGAACGGAGTTCGCGCCGTATTTCTCTCGCTCCTCGATAAGGTCAATCTGATTCCACAGGGCGGGGCGCGGCCCTACAAGTGATAACTCGCCGCGAAGAATGTTAAACACTTGCGGAAGCTCGTCCAAGCTGGATTTCCGCAGGAATTTCCCGACAGGCGTTATAAATGCTTGCGGGTCTTGCAGTAGGTGCGTCGGAACGTCTTTTGGAGCGTTGCTGTACATACTGCGAAATTTGTATATCTGAAAAAATTTGCGGTCGCGTCCAAAGCGTTTCTGCGTGAAAAACACAGCCCCGCGTGACGTGCATTTTACCAAAACCGCAAGCACCACCATCAGCGGCAACCACAACGGCGCGGAAATTACCAAACAAAAAATATCAAATATACGCTTCAAAAACCCTTCCCACCAACTGCGAGACACGTTCTCTTTTATATACATATGGCTTGACTCCTTTTTTTATTCACAGGTTAAAAGGAAAAAATTATCGTTTACAATCGCGCCGTTTTTGATATAATAAAAGTAGGTAATTGTCACAGGTGTGACTGCCCAACAATGTGGTATTGTTACGCCACTCTGTTACTGGACATAGCAGAGTGGTTTTTTCTTAACTGAACCTAAATATAAAGGTCAGCAATGCAAGGAGAAATATCCCAAACGTAAAAAGAAGTTTCAGGATGTAATACCAATCTCTCATGCAATCACCTCCCGTCGTGTTGAAACGGAAGGGCAAGCCACAACTGCTCAATTACCTATCGGCGACCTCTAAAAACCCATCTTTTCGCATATGCCGCTTCTCGAAAACGCGCCTAAAGCCGCGCGTTTTCTGCGATGCGGCACAGCTCAAAGTGGGTTTTTGGAGGTCGCCTTTATTGTCAAATAATATCACAACATTATGCTTTCTGAATACAATTATTTGACAAGCACCTTACATAATCTTAGAATAATTCCAAGCAAAAAAATAATGAAAGCTTCCGGGCTATAAGAGGCGTGATTAGAATGTCTAAGTACGATTTCAACACCATTGAAAAGAAATGGCGCAAGAAATGGGAAGAAAACCCTATTCAAAAAAACAGTGAGAAAAAGCCTAAATTTTACTGCCTTGATATGTTCCCGTATCCGTCGGGGACGGGGCTTCATGTGGGGCATTGGCGCGGGTATGTGCTAAGCGATGTACTAAGCCGCCACAAGATATTGCAAGGGTTTCACGTCCTGCACCCGATGGGTTGGGACGCATTTGGCTTGCCTGCGGAAAACAACGCTATCAAAAAAGGCATACACCCCTCCATTTCCACGGCGGAAAACGTAGCAAGCATGAAGCGTCAGTTAAACGAGATGAGTACCATTTACGACTGGAACTACGAAATTGACACAACAGACCCCAAATATTACAAATGGACGCAATGGATTTTTGCCAGAATGTTTGAAAAAGGATTGGCATATGAAAAAGAAATGCCGCTTAACTGGTGTCCAACGTGTAAGGTAGTGCTTGCGAACGAAGAAGCCGTTGGCGGTGTTTGCGAACGGTGCAAGGGCGAATCCACGAAGAAGAACTTACGGCAGTGGATGCTGAAAATAACCGCCTACGCCGAACGCCTGCTTGCCGACCTTGAAGGCTTAGACTGGCCCGAAAAAGTACGCAAAATGCAAGCGGACTGGGTAGGCAAAAGCCACGGCGCAGAAGTTGAATTCACCGTAAACGCATCATCTGCGGGGGACGGAGCGCAAGCCGCCCAACCCATCATAGCATACACCACCCGTCCCGATACGCTCTACGGCGCGACATTCATGGTGCTTGCGCCGGAGCATGAATTGGTTTCCAAAATAACCACGCAAGCCCAAAAAGCCGCCGTTGACGCATATGTAATGCAAGCCGCGTCACGTTCCAACGTGGACAGAATGAGCGGCAAGGAAAAAACGGGCGTGTTTACAGGGGTTTACGCAACAAATCCGCTAACGGGTCGCACAGATATGCCCGTGTGGGTTGCGGATTACGTCCTTGCGGATTACGGCACGGGCGCAATAATGTGCGTCCCCGCCCATGACGAGCGCGATTTTGAATTTGCGCAAAAGTTCGACTTGCCAATAGTTGAAGTAATTTCGCCAACGGGCAACGCATCCGCAGAACCGCTTTCGCAAGCATATGTGGGTGACGGAGTGCTTGTTAATTCCGAAAAATTTGACGGGCTTAACGTAAAAGATGCCATTGCCGCAATCACAAAAGAGCTTGAAAAAACAGGCAAGGGCAAGGAAACCACCAACTATAAGTTGCGCGACTGGGTATTTTCGCGCCAGCGTTACTGGGGCGAACCCATCCCCATAATTCACTGCGAAACCTGCGGCCCCGTGCTTGTTCCCGATTCTGAACTGCCCGTAATGCTGCCAAACGTGGAAAGCTACCAGCCCACAGACACAGGGGAATCCCCACTTGCGCTGGTGAAAGAATGGGTCAACACAACTTGTCCGAAATGCGGCGCACCCGCCAAGCGCGAAACAAATACCATGCCCCAATGGGCGGGTTCTTCGTGGTACTTTTTGCGCTACTCGGACGTAAACAACGACTCCGCATTGGCAAGCGCGGAAGCGTTAAAAAAATGGCTTCCCGTAGACTACTACGTGGGCGGCGTAGAACACGCTGTTCTGCATTTATTATATGCCCGTTTTTACACAAAATTCCTGTACGACATAGGCGTTGTGGATTTCCAAGAGCCATTCACAAAACTTTTCAACCAAGGCATGATAAACCGAAACGGCAAGAAAATGGCGAAGTCCTTTGGAAATGGCGTTTCGCCTGATGAACTTCTGCCCAAGTACGGTTGTGATGCACTGCGTATGTACGAGCTTTTCATTGGCCCGCCGGAGCTTGACGCCGAGTGGGACGACAGCGGAATAGAGGGCGTATACCGCTTTCTCAACAAAATATGGCGCATAGCAAACGAGCCGCAAACCGCCGAAACCCCCGACTTTGAACGCTTACGCCACCGCCTAATTCATGACATAACCACGCGTCTTGAAAACCTCTCGCTAAACACGGTAATAAGCGGATTTATGGAACACACAAACACATTACAATCTCTTGCGAAAAACAGCGGCGGCATTCCGAAAACCGTTTTAGAAACGCTGGCGGTTCTGCTTTCGCCATTCGCGCCCCATATCGCGGAGGAAATCTGGGAACAACTCGGCAACACCACAAGCGTTTTCGCCCAAACTTGGCCAACCTATGACGAGTCCAAATTGCAGTCCGACACAATAGAAATCGCAATGCAAATAAACGGCAAACTGCGCGGCAATATTCAAATCGCCGCCAACGCAAACAAAGATGACGTACTCGCCCAAGCCAAAACCGCCCTTGCAGACAAACTCGCAGGCGCGGCAATCGTAAAAGAAATCTATGTACCCGGCAAAATTGTGAATTTTGTGGTGAAGGGGTAGCACCAATATGTTTGCGGAAATTGACAAATTGCATGGAAAGCTAAAATCCATACGGCCGCTTTCGCCCGAAAGCGTGCGGCGGCTTTCCGAAGATTTTATGATTGACTACACCTACAATTCCAACGCCATTGAGGGCAGTACGCTAACTCCGGACGAAACCGCGCTTGTGCTGAAAGAAGGCATTACCATTGCCGAAAAGCCGCTAAAGTGCCACTTGGAAGCAATCGGGCACAGGGATGCCTATTATTTCGTGGAAGACTTGGTAAAAAACAAGACACCTCTGTGCGAAAAAACAATCAAGGAAATCCATTCCCTTGTGCTGATTGACAGGCAACGCGACAAGGGCATTTACAGAAGCGTTCCCGTAAGAATCGGCTCGTTCCAGCCGTGCCGGCCATACGAAGTGCCGTCCAAAATGGAGCAACTTATGGCAGATTATAATGCCAATATGCAACACCTTCACATTATCGAACGTGCGGCACTTTTCCATTTAATCTTTGAAACCATCCACCCATTCGTGGACGGCAATGGGCGCGTCGGCAGACTTATTCTCAATTTGGAACTGATGAAAGCCGACCTGCCGCCAATCAATATTAAATTTTCGGACGTTAGAAAATACTACGAATGCTTCAACCACTATCGTGCAAATAACTATGACCCATCGCAAATGGTCGAACTTGTAGCGGGATACGCGACACACGAACTTAAACGCTATGTAGATATCACAAAGCAATCGGAAATGTTGGAACGCGGACATTCAAACTAGGGCGGTGCAGTTTATCCTGTGCCGTCCTTTTCTATATATTTCGGAAGGGGTTATTTTATCTCTTGCTCCAGAGAATCAAATTCAGGGGTAGAAAAAAATTCGCCAAGGGTTATGTCCAGCCCGTCACTTATCTTTTTTATGGTTGATATTTCAGGGCTTTTACTTTTTACGCCGAGTATGCTGTAGATGGTAGACCTATCCATGCCACAGGCAGTGGCAAGGCTGCTGGGGTTTAATCCTTTGTCTTTGCACAGTTCGTTAATTCGGTGTGCAAGTGCCTCTTTCAAAGTCATATTATCCCTCCCATCGAAAAACATAAAAGATATGGACGCATTGTTAACAGCGGACGGCGTAATTTTTTTAATGTAACGCTATGCATAACACACAAACCCCCTTCCGCCACCGAAAGGGGTTATTTTATTTCTTGCTCCAGAGAATCAAATTCAGGGGTGGAAAAAAATTCTCCAAGGGTTATGTCAAATCCGTCGCAGAGTTTTTTTATATTTACGATACCGGGGTTTTGGCTTTCTCCGTTCAAAATGCTTTTTACCGTTCCTTGCGGCACGGCAGAATGTACGGCTATTCCGTTTGGAGTAAAGCCTTTTTGTCGGCACAGCTCTTTAATTCTGAATGCAATTGCTTCTTGCGTGTTCATGTGTTTCCTCCCTAGCGATATGTCACTAATGTTATGCGAAACATAAACTCAAAATTAGTGACGCTTCACTAAAAAAGGGAAATATGCTATCCTGTAGACATTACTAATAAAATCGGGGAGCGCATATGAACAGCAAAAAATGCACCTGTTGCTTCAGCGGGCACAGAAAACTATCACGCAAAAAAACGGAGACGATAATTAAGCGTGTACATGACGAAATAGACAACCTAATCCAAAAGGGCGTAACAGATTTCATATGCGGCGGGGCGATTGGCTTCGACCAGATTTGTGCGGATGCGATTGCGCTGAAAAAACAAGACGGCGCAAACGTCCGTCTTATATTCGCTTTGCCGTGCCGCAATCAAGACGAAAAATGGACATCCAAGCAAAAGCAAAAGTACCGTTCCCTACTAAACGAAGCGGACGAAATCATATATGTATCGGAAGAATACACGCCCGATTGCATGAAAGCGCGTAATATTTACATGGTGGATAATTCTGCGTATTGCATCTGCACGTTAATCAACCCGTTCAGCGGAACGGGGCAAACAATACGCTACGCAGAAAAACAGAAATTACACATCATAAACATAGCGTGAAATAGAATTGTAACATTCAAACTTTTGGCGTATAATGGGATTATGGCTTAAATGGCTGTAATCCTATTTTTTTAAGGAAGATGTACATGACAGAAAAACTTGACGCAATCTTAAAAAGTGGCGGAGAAAAAATAGCGGCGGCAAAAACCGTTGCGGAATTGCAAGATGTAAAAGCGTCTTTGATAGGCAAGCAAGGTGCGCTTACGGAAATTTTAAAGGAAGTGCCAAAAATGGACGCGGCAGTGCGCCCCGAAATGGGACGAGCCGCCAATCAGATAAAGCAACAGCTAACGGCTTTGCTGGAAGCCCGCGTGGAGGAAATTCAGCTTAAAGCGTCGGAAATTTCGCCGGACTTCGACTTTACCGTGCCGGGCATTCACCCGCAAAACGGGGCATTCGGCGGGCTTCATCCCATCACGCAAATGTGTTACGACCTTAACGACACATTTCGCTCTATGGGTTTTGAAATTTTTAGCGAAAACGATATTTCAAGCGAACTTTACGCTTTTGACAATCTAAACTTTCCCGCAGAACACCCCGCGCGGGAAAGCATGGACACGTACTGGCTGGAAGGTCACGACAGCGGCGAGGGCGGAAAACGCCTGTGTCTGCGCCCTCACCTTACGGGCGCGAGCGTTCGTTTTATGCAGACGCACAAGCCGCCGTATCGCTTTGTGTACCCCGGTCGCGTGTACCGCAACGAGGAAACAGACGCAAGGCACGAACGCGCTTTCTTCCAATACGAAGCACTAATTGTAGACCGCGAATTTCCATTTTCCGCAGGTACAATCCTAATCAAATCCATCCTCTCCAAAGTATTCGGGCGCGATGTTCCCGTTCGTATGCGCGTCGGCTTTTTCCCCTTCGTAGAGCCCGGTTTTGAAATCGACATGGGCTGTTTAGTTTGCGAAGGAAAAGGCTGTTCCGTATGCAAACACGTTGGCTGGATTGAAATAATGCCGGGCGGCTCGCCCCACCCCAACGTCCTTCGCGCCGCCGGCCTAGACCCCGCCGAATACACAGGCTTCTACGTAAACATCGGCCTTGACCGTCTCGTAATGATGCGCAGCGGCATTGACGATGTACGCCTTTTCCACAGCGGCGATTTGCGATTTTTGGAACAATTTGCTTAATATAAATTCTCGGGGACTCCGTCCCCGAACCCCTGCGAACTTTTTTGAAAAAAAGTTCGACAAAAAACTTTGACCTGAAAACCGCGTACGCGGTTTTCAAAGATAGGGTCAAGGGATATGGCCCGGCGAAAGCCGGCGGCTCGAAGAGCCGTTCCCGCCGAAGGCGGGAAGCCTTCCCGTCCCCTTGCAGGGGTGTGGGGACGGAGTCCCCACGAACTTGTTTTATAAAGGAGAAAAATTATGAAATTATCATTGAATTGGATAAAGGAATATGTTGATATTCCCGCTGAATATGAGCTTTCTAAAATTGCGTATGACTTGACAATGGCAACGGTTGAGGTTGAGGGCTGGGAAGACATTGAGAAGAATTTTGACAAGATAATTGTGGGGGAAGTGCTGGGGTTGGATAAGCACCCCAACGCGGATAAATTGACGCTGTGCCAAGTGAATATTGGTGGCGGCGAGGTAAAGGAAATTGTGTGCGGCGGAAGCAACTTGCGCGTGGGCATGAAAGTTGCAGTTTCCGCGCCCGGCGCAATGGTAAGATGGCACGGGGAAGGCGATTTAATCGAAATAAAAAAATCGAAGGTGCGTGGCGTGGAGTCGTTTGGAATGATTTGCGCGTCATCGGAGATTGGACTGTTCGACCTGTTCCCGTATACGGAGGAAGCCACAATTTGCGACCTTTCCGCGTTTGACTCACCTGCGGGTACAAATGTCGCGGTTGCGTTGGGAATCAACGACGTTATTCTGGAAATCGACAATAAGTCGCTTACGAACAGGCCTGATTTGTGGGGGCATTACGGCATTGCGCGGGAGCTTTCGGCATTTTACGGATTGCCGCTGAAGGAGATAGCTCCGTGCGAAATTTCCGCACCCGAAATGGAAATCACGCTGGAAGATGCTGCGCGTTCGCCGCGATATATCGGCGTAAAAATTGAGGGGCTTGCGGTTAAACCGTCCCCGTTTGAAATTCAAACGCGGTTGTGGCGGGTTGGACTTCGCCCCATAAACGCGATTGTGGATATCACCAACTATGTAATGCTTGCAACGGGTCAGCCGACCCACGCCTTTGACTCGGACAAAATTGCGGGGCATATCACGGTGCGCCGCGCAAAAGACGGCGAAAAGTTGCTTCTTTTGGACGACAAAGAGCTAACACTAACCCCCGAAGATTTGGTAATCGCGGACGATAAAGGCTCTGTGGGGCTTGCGGGCGTGATGGGCGGCAAGCGGGATTCCGTTTTGCCCGAAACGAATAAAATCATTTTGGAAATCGCTAATTTTGAACCAATCGGCATACGCCGCACCGCCTCCCGCTACGATGCCCGCACAGACGCGGCAACGCGCTACGAAAAAGGCATAGACCCCCAACGGGTGGATATCGCGCTGGCAGTCGGAATGCAACTTTTTGCGCAAATTTATCCCGAAAATAAAGTAACAGGCTACCGCGACAATTTTCCGCAAAAACTTGAGCGCAAAGAGGTTATTATTTTGCTGGACGCGCTTGCAAGCCGCTTGGGCAAACGCTTGCCCAACGCGGAAATGCAGCGCACACTGGAACTTTTGGGCTTTAGCGTAGAGTTTGCCCAAACCGAAAAAGGCGAAATAATGAAGGCTCTTGCGCCAACGTGGCGTTCCACGGGCGATATTTCCATCCCCGACGACATAATGGAAGAACTTGCGCGTATGCACGGCTACGAAAATTTTGAAGCCGCGCCGATTGTAACATCTTTCACAAATGCGATTAATCAGCCCATGGTAAGCCTTGACCGCAACATCCGCGAGTTTTTGGCGTTCCGTTGCGGAATGCGCGAGGTGTTTACGTACCCGTGGGTCAAGGACGAATTTATCAACGCAATCCTCGGCGGCAGTAACGGATTGCACTCGCTTTCCGCGCCTCCCGCGCCTGATGAAAAATTCTTGCGCCCGTCACTTTTGCCCAATATCTGCAAGGCGGTTGCGGGCAATGTGCGGTATTTTAACGAGTTCTCCATTTTTGAATCCGCGCAGGTTTTCTTGTCTGGCGAGTTTGTAAGCGACTACGATAAGCGCGAGGCGTTGCCCGTTCAGCGCAGGAATATCGCGGGCGCGATTGTTGGCGGTGCGGAAGATGTAACCGCGCTTTTCCGCCGCGCCAAGGGTGTGCTGGAAGCATTACCGCGCCAAGTTCACATTGAAAATTATTCCTTTGAACGTATCGAAAAACCATTCTACGCAGATGAAACCGTTTGGCTGAATATTGTTTTCGGCGGTAAAGTGATAGGTAATCTCGCGCTTCTTTCCAAGAAAGCCGCCCTTGCTTGCGGCATAAAAAACAACGCCGTAATGCTTTTCGAGCTGGACATTGACGCATTGCAACCATTCACCTCCCGCGATAACAAATTTACGCACCTGCCCGCGTTCCCCCTAAACGAATACGACCTTTCCCTGCTCTTCGACTCCTCCACCAAATGGGCAGAAATTTACGACGCAATCACTGCAAAAAAAGGCGACCTTTTCCGCGGCGTCTCCTTCGTAGACGAATACCGCGGCAAGCAAATTCCCGAAGGCAAAAAATCCGTTACCTTCCGCCTTCTTCTCGGCTCTCACGAAAAAACCCTAAACTCCTCCGAAATTGAAAACTTCGCAAACTCCGTCACAAAACGCCTGTCCAAACAACTGGGCGCAGAGACACGGGCGCAATGATAAAAAAGACCTTGGTGGCTCTGCCCCCAAACCCCCGCAAGGGACTGTGTCCCTTGACCCTATTTTGCTACCGCAGAAATATCCCACATCCTGCGTATCCGAACCCGCGCAAAGCGCGGGTTCAAGTTAAAGTTTTTTGCCCCACTTTTTTTCAAAAAAGTGGGTGGGGTTTGGGGCAACGCCCCAAGGTTTTTCCCCGTTAGAAAGGTTGTTTAAACATGAACCTTCTATACCTACTGCCGGGCGCGTTTTTCGCGCCTGTGATACATGAGTTTGTAAAGGCGCGGGTGTCTGCAAAATTGGGCGACCTTACCCCCGCAAAAAACGGTTTTATTACATGGAATCCGTTTCGGTTTTTCGAGCCGATTGGCTTCTTTTTGATGCTGTTTTTTCAAGTGGGGTGGGGGCAACCGGTAACAACTTCGCCGTTTTATTACAGGGATAAGCGCAAAGGAATAATACTTACGTACACCGCGCCCATGGTTGCAAATTTGCTTGTTGGTATGGTGGCTATTTTTCTTGCAAACAATGTGCTGGCGGGGCTGGTGCCGTGGCAGGCGAATCTAGTGTTACTGCACTTTGGCACGCTTAATATACGGCTTGCGGCATTCAATTTGATTCCTGTTTTCCCGATGGCGGCTAATAAGTTGCTACACCTTTTTGTTTCGCCCGAGACTTCTATGCGGCTTAATCATTACGAAAAACCTTTGCAAATTTTGCTGTTCCTGTTGCTTGTGTTCAACGTGGTGGAAATGGTTGTAGGGCCTATTTCCATGATTTTCATAAGGGCGGTTTGGTAGAAAAATGGATGTTCGTTTAGAAAAATATGAAGGGCCGCTGGACTTGCTTCTGCGGCTTATTCAGCGTGCAGAGATAAACATTTACGACATTCCGATTTCGCAAATAACGGCAGAATACATGGCAGTAATCGCAACCCTACCGCCGGACATGGAGCAAATGAGTGAGTTTTTGGTGATGGCGGCAACGCTGTTGGAAATCAAATCGAAAATGCTTTTGCCTCGCCCCAAGCCCGAAAACGACGAACCCGAAGAAGACCCCCGCGAAGCCCTAACGCGCCAGCTTGTGGCATACCAACACGCGCAGGAACTGGCAGAGCAACTATCCGTGCTAACCCCCGTCGGCGAACGCCTAACAAGCGAGGGCGACAAAGAAGCCCTGCAAATTCTAACAGGAAGCCGCCACGCCAACCCGCTGGACGAGTTAATCCCCGCGACCCAACTGGCAGAAATCTTCGCAGACATAATGCGCCGCGCCGCAGAAAAAATAGACACCGTCCGCGCAGGCTACGGCGAAATGCAAAAAGAAAAATTCACCATAACAGAAAAAGTGAGCTTCATGCGCAAAATGCTACACCAACAAGGACGCTTGCGCCTGTCCGCCCTTTTCACAAACTGCGTCTCCCGCCACGAAATGATTGTAACCTTCCTCGCCCTCCTTGAAATGGTACGCCGAGGAATGGTCTGCGCCACCCAGCAAACAAATTTCGGGGATGTAGAACTACTCCCGTCAACCGCAGGGACAGCGTGATGAGGGGACGGTTCATCCTCCATTAATATCTGATGTAGAATCACTTTAGAATTTGAAGCGTTGGGTGACAACGGGAACGTGCGTTTAAATCCATAAAAAATCAGGAGGTTTACAATGGGAATTTTTGATTTGTTTCAGCGCGGTAAAGGCGTACCGACGAATATGGCGGCGGATTTCCCGTACCCGTTCGGCTATAAAATTTGTTGGTACGCAATTAAGAACGAAACGGCGGAGGCTATAATTGAAAAATTGAAATTTAAAGTTGTCTCGGAATCGAATTGGGAAACAGGAATTAAAAATGTTTATGAATCAGAAAAGCACCTGTTTGTTTCTCCTCCCGTTAATGGCTATGTTTTGGTTGTAAACGTTCACCCTGATGAAAACGCCGTAAAAAAGCATTCTTTGCTTTTCAAAGAACTTCAATATTTCGCTACACACCGCGTAATTGAATATAATGCATGGGCTAAATTTTGTGACGGAAAGATAATTCGCGGTTATGGCTACACCGGCGAAAGCGGCGAAGTTACATGGTGCGAAGGAAATGTAACGCAAGAAGAAATAAATTTAGGGTTTGAAAAATTCCCCGCAAACACCGAAGAACTGTGTTCCGATGACTTTGATTATGAAAATTTGCCCGATGAAGAAAGTGTACTTGCAATTGCTAAAGCATGGGGCGTTGATGTGGCGTTTGAAGATGACGGGTACGAAAAAGGCACAGGGTTTTTATGCGAGTTTATGTAGGTGTTTAAGCTACGTGACAAGGGGATGGTTCACCCGTTTTGCGGGTAGAGAATCTGTTTCGATACCGTCCCCTTGTCACCCTTGTGTTAAAAACTGCCCGTTGTTTCTTCCTCGTCCATATCAACCCATAAGTTATAGCGTTTGGTGGTAAATTTTAAAACGCAATAATTTGGGTCATCAACGCCCTCGGGGAAATGTTCTTCAAGCCCTTGATACCATGTTTCTTTTTTCAATGCAGTGTCGGTTACTACCTCAATATCCCCAACGAGAGTGATGTTGTAGTATTTTCCGCTTTCATAATCATCATCGAAAATGCACACGGAAGCGCGGCCATTCTCTTTTGCGCGCTTTGCTTTGTTTGAATCAAGAGAACCGCCAAAGGTAATTTGACGAATACCATCGGCTCTTGAAATGGACAGCGTAGAAGTGGTGGGATATCCTTCGTGGTCTAACAACGATAACGCGACACCAACTCCCATATTTACCGCCGCTGTCTTGCTTTGGATAATTTCCTCCGATTTAGAAATTGCTTTTTGGCTCATGTTCAATCCATCCTTCATTTTGATTTTCAACTATTATATCACGTCAAACATACAAAAACGCCCCCTGCATCAAACTGGGGGGCGTTTTTGGTATATCGCAAATTTTTTACTTCCGTGTTGCAAGTACGTCCAGTGCGTTCATTATTGGGGCGGGCATTTTGATTCCCATGTTGCCCATGTTTTCCATTATGCTTATTAGTTCGTTTACGCAAAAAGCGATTATTGCGGCGTCGCGGGTGAGTGTTCCCGTGCCGATTAACGCGTCAAGATGAACGGCAACGATGATAAGCATAAGACAGCAACCTTTTTTAAAAAAGCCTTGAATGCCTGCACGGCTGGAAAGCCGACCGCTTTCGGTTTTGGTGGAACATCTAAAGACTACCGCCGAAATTATGCCGGAAATCATATCCACCGCCATGAGTAGCAAAAGTGTTTGCAAAAGCATATCAAAGCCGCCGAACGCAATGCCCAATATGCTTGCCGCAAGCCCTGCCGCAGTAACTGCGCAAAACCTTGCAAAAAAATAATACATAGCTCTAACCTCCTTCCTTTAATAAGTAATCAACACTGCAACCGTGGAACAACTGCGACAGGGCACGCAGTTTGTCGGCGGGAATTGCGCGTTTGCGATGAATCCAGTCGTCTAAAATGGTAGTGTCAATGGCAAGATGACGCGCCATTGCGGCTTTGCTCATTCGACGGCGGACCCGTTCTACTTCGATATTGATAAACATATGTTCCCCTCCTCGGTTCTCCGATTGCTTGTCTATGTCAAAATTATTACACATACAGTGTATTGCGTCAAGAAAAAACGAACAAAAATTCGTTGCTCCTTGCGGGAAAATATCGCGCCGAAATTTCTCTAAGAAATTTTCCTGCGAAATAGTTGCAAAAACCACGCGTCTGTTGTACACTCTCACAAGCGAACATATGTATTATTTTAAAGAGGGGGTGTTCCTGTGATAGCCGAAAGACTCCGCTTGCTTCGCAGGGAAAAATCAATGAGCAAGCGCGACCTTGTTTCGCGTTTGCCGCTTAATTACAGCACTTACGCCAATTACGAGTCCGGGTTTCGCGAACCTAACTCTGAAGTTTTACAGCTTTTGGCGCGTTACTACAATGTGAGCCTTGACTATCTTTTGGGCGTTAGCGAAAACCGAAAGAAAGCCGAAGAAATAGCCATTTTAAACGAAGACGAAAACGACCATATAATGAAATACCGCCAGTTGGACAACCACGGGCGCGAAGTTGTAGACATCATTTTGCAAAAAGAAGTAGAGCGTGTAAGTTTTTTAACTACACGAATCGAAACAGTAAAAAAGCCATTGGTAGACGACAGATGGATTGTGCTAAAGGTTTACAACCAACGCGCAAGCGCAGGGCTTGGCAGTTACCTTAGCGACGACAGCGACAGCGATTACGAAGAAATGCACTTCGCCGCAAACCAAGTTAGCGAACGTGCAGATTTTTGCGTGCGCATAAAGGGCGAAAGCATGGAGCCGAAAATAAACGACGGCGATATAGTTTTTGTGAAGGCCGTGCCCAAGGTAGACCCCGACAACGTAGGCATCTTCGTCTATGACGGCGAGGCCTACTGCAAACGCCTTCGCATAGACCAAACCAAGGGCGCAGTAATCCTAGAATCCCTAAACAAATCCTTCGCGCCAAAACACATCACCCAGCCCGATGCCCTTCGCACCGTCGGCCTTGTAATAGGAATCGCGGAATGAGGCATAATAAATTTTAATGATAAGGTCGCGGGGTGTTTCCCCCGCACCCCACGAACTTTTTTGAAAAAAAGTTAGACAAAAAACTTTAACATGGACTAGTGTACTACGCTGTATTCTAAAGCTAAAACCGTGCGTAAGCACGGTTTTAAGTTAAAGTTTTGATGAAACTTTTTCAAAAGTTTTCGGGGTTCGGGGCAGAGCCCCGAGGTTTTTTATAAATTTAGGTGAATCGTGTGTGGAAATTTTTTATATTTTTGTTCAATCTTGTTGTGAAATGTAGCCGAGAGCAGATATTAGAGCGAGCGGCATCGCTTACGCTTAGGGTGCTGTTGGCTTTTTTTCCGTTTATAGTCTTTTTGATGTCGCTTATGGGCTTTTTGGAGCTGGACAGTGATGCGATTTTGGAGGGGCTTTATCAGGCGTTGCCCACCGATATTTCGGAGCTTGTGGCGGGCTTTGTTGTAGAGCTTGCGGAAACACGCAGTGCAGGTGTGTTGTCGGCGGCGTTGTTTTTTAGTGTTTATAATACTACAAATGGTTTTAGGGCAATTATTCGGGCAACGAATGCGGCATACGGCGTGAAAGAGCGGCGCGGAATTGTTATGCAGGTGTGGCTTAGTTTCGCGCTGATGATGCTGTTTTCTGCCGCGCTTATCGTTATGCTTGGGGTGTTGGTTTTTGGGCGGCAGGTTTTGGCTTTGGTTATTCCGCAGGGTTCGGAACTTATGTATGCGGTGATTAGCGGGCTTACGGCGTTGCTCGCGCTGTTTGCTTTCACCGCGTATATTTACAAATTGGCTTGCGCAAAGCCCTTGCCCCTTAAACATATTTTACCGGGTGCGGCGGTTACGGTGCTTGCGTGGGCGGTTACGAGTGGGCTGTTCGGTTTTATTACGCAAAATTTTATGCAATTGCCCGCGATTTACGGCAGTATAGCGGGTGTTTTCTTGCTTATTCTTTGGCTTAATGCCGTGTCCACAATTTTGCTTGCAGGCAACGAAATTAACGCGATGTTGAGTGAATTTTAAGCATTCGGCGCGGACGGCAAAGGGATATCAAGTTAGGCAATTCAAAAACGCTGTCGGTATTTACTTATGGCGGCTGAAAAAAATTCATAATACATAAAACCAACGACATAATTTCTGCAACTATATAAGTAGAAGTAAAAAACGTGTGGGGAGTTGGGGCATGAAAACAAATGCTTACCTTGTAACGCAGGCAAAAAAGGGGGATGAATCTGCGTTTGCGGAAATTTTTAACGCTTATCATAACAGGGTGTATTACTTTGCGTTAAATCACGTTAAGACTCCGCAGGATGCCGAGGATATTGTTCAAAATACCTTTACGGAGGTATTTAAGTCTATAAACGCGCTTGCGAACGAGGGTGCGTTTAAGTCATGGCTTTACACTATAATGCAAAGGCAGATTGCTATGATGTATAGAAAAAACGAGACCAGAATTGACACACAGGATGAAAATTTTGACGAAGCAACAGAAGTGGCGGAAGAAAACGGCGAGTTTTTGCCCGACAGCATTTTTGAGTCTGACGAGATGAAAACGGCTGTTATGGATGTGATTGAGGTTTTGCCGTATGCGCAAAAAACCGCAGTGATGTTCTACTACTTTGAAGAAATGGGCGTAAAGGACATTGCGGAAATTCAGGCGTGTTCGGTTGGCACGGTGAAGAGCCGTTTAAACTATGCGCGGTGCGCTATTCGGGCGGAAATTGAAAAATGGCGCGAAAACGGAAACTATGTGCTTTCTGCCGCGCCCGTGCCTATTTTGACGCTGTTGCTTCGCGAAATTGCAGACAAAAATTGTATGGCGCAAAGCGCGGCGGCAAAAGCCTTTGAAGCGGCTTGTGTTGGCGCGGGGGTTGTGGCGGCGGGCGGCGCGGCGGCAACCGGTGCGGCGACCGGCGGTGCGGCAAGCGCGGCGGGAACAGCGGCAACTGCGGGCAGTGCGGGGGGCGCGGTCTCCGGCACTGCCATTGTTGCCACGGCGGCGGGCGCGATTTCTACCAAGATAATTGCGTGTTGCATTGCGCTGTGTATGGCGGTTACGGGCGCGATTTTTATTCCGCCGCTTATTTTGGAAACCGCCCACGATTATTATGCTCCCGTTGCGGCGTTCCTTGCGGAAGAAGACGCGCTTGAAGAACATGAATATGCGGCGCAATCTTCAGAAGTTTTGCAAGCTACCGATGATTTGAGCGAACGGTACGAAACCCCCGACATCTGTTTTGCGGCGGAAGAAATAACGGCTACCCCGCAAGGAACATCAGACGAAACGCGGCGTACAGCCCCGCATGAAGAACCGCAAGACGCACCGCAAGATGCACCTCAAACCACACAACGAAACCGCGCAACCGCCACCGAAACAGAAGAACCCACACGCGGCGGGCAGGGCGGCGGACGCGGAAGCGAGGGCGGCGATAGCGGCAACAGCGGCGCAATCGAGGGCATTGTTGCAGGATACGCAATTGAAAATGGCGGCGAAATCGCAACCCTCATATATGAAGCGGAATATCTTGCCGCAACGGAGGAAGAAATCGCAGAGTATGCCGCAGATTACGAATTAGAATACGAATCGCAATTAGCGGAGGACTACGCTACGGATTACGCGCAAGAAAACGCGGAAGCCGCACAAGATTCTGTTGAGACGTTTGCCGCAAACAGCGGCGGCGGGAATTCACAGGGCGGCAACTCCCAAGGCGGCGGTCAAGGCGGGGGAGGAAATTCGCAGGGCGGCGGAAATTCCCAAGGAAATAACAACCAAAGCAACAACAATCAGGGCGGAAACAACCAAGGAAACGACAACGACCAAGGCAACAGCCCGCAACCAACTCCAACGCCACAACCCACACCGCAACCTACACCAGAACCAACGCCACAACCCACACCGCAACCTACACCAGAACCCACACCTGAACCAACGCCACAGCCAACTCCAGAACCCACTCCGCAACCAACCCCAACCCCTTATCCCCCCGAATTTTCCACACGGGCGGTGCGAATCTCCGGGTGGTCAACAATCCCGAACAACGAAATAATTTCTGTAGCATCTCTTGAAAGATTCAGCGCGTTTTTGCAATCCATCTGGGTGGTAACAACGCCCGACTGGTTATGCGGCATAGAAATGCGCGAGCGTTACACCGCCGAATTTTTCGCGGAAGGTTACTTCGTGGCGTTCACGCAAACCTTCTGCCAAAGCCGACCGCGCCGCGTGGGCGAGGTTAGCGAAACAGGCGAGATTGCAATGCACCTTCTCACTTTTTGCGATAACAAGGCACTCCCCGAACCCATTTTCACCTACCTGTTCATAGTGGAATTGCCGCACGGTTTTGAACCAACCGACCAATTCCGCGTAACGGAACAAACCATCCGCGACCCCGATTGGAACTGCGGTTTCTCCTGTTGCGAGGAATGCAACCCCAACACGCAACCGCCAAACTTCAACGTGCGCGGCTTCATCATTTGCTGTTGCGACGAGCATCTGCAAAACAGATTCTTTACGATAACAACCGTTGCGGAATTTGAAGAATTTATCTTCTCCGCGCAGTCGGGGAATATGCCGTTCGCGCCCGGCCGCCTGCAAGAATTACGCGACCTCTATAATGAAGCGTTTTTCGCAGAAAATTACTTTGTGGCGTTTGCGTACTTCTTCTCGGGAGGATATACGCGGCGCGTTAGTGAAGTGCGCGTAAACGGGCAGATTGTTGTGCAAGGCTCTATCAAGTGCGGGTATATCGAAATCACCACGGAAACACGGCGCGAAATGTTCCTTGTAGAATTGCCCCGCGATTTCCGCCCGCAAATGTTCTCGCTGACTACCGAAATGGTGCGCGATTACAGCGCAAGGTGTCTCAACGCACGCTGTGAAGTTTGCAACCCAAGCGGTCTTACCGACTTCGTTTTAACAATCTCGGCAGAAGAAACAACCATTCGACAAGGCGAAAATTTTACGGTAAATGCGATGCTTCAAAACAACCGCGACAGAGCGGCAAACTTTAGCATAGGCGACCGTAACGGTCTTATGATGCCCGTAATCGACGGCTGGAACGTGTTTACGGAAAATAATAATGCCGCCCCGTTGCCCCCAACCCGAAACGCAAGCATTGAAGCGGGCGGCGTTCTTCTTAACGATAATATTTTCAATATGCACAACTTGAGCGCGCCGTGGGAAATTGGGCGAACCCTTCCCGTCGGCACACACGAACTGCGTTTCCGCACAGTGCCTGCCCCCGGTTTGATTTCCGCACAAACCGAGCTGTGGTCAAATACCATCACGCTAACGGTTCTGCCCGCCGAGACGAAAGTTCCCGTGTATTTTGAAGCAACGGGCGGCAATGTTTCGGCAAGTGTTAGCGGCACTGAAATAGCAAGCGGCGACAAAGTACCTGTTGGCAGCACGGTAATGTTTAGCGTAGTTGCAAACATTGGCTACGGCCGACACGCCCAACCCACAATAACAGGCGGCGTGTTGCAATCCGGTCCAAGCAACAATTTCTCGCAGTTCTTCCATGCCGATGTAACAGACGAAACAATGCGCGTAACCTTCACATTCCAACCCCCATACGGCGACTTTGAGTTGGTGGTTCGTCCGCAAACAATTACAATGCTACCCGGCATAGTGCGCATTCAACAGGGCGAAATGTTAAACGTGAATGTGGAACTGCGAAACCTTACAAACTACGACCGCGAGATTGCATCTCGCAGTTAAAGGGCTTGCGCTCATAGACCTTTTCTGACGCCTATAAAACCAACCATAATTAGAGAGCGCGTGTGGAATTTTTAGCCACACGCGCTTTTTTGTGTTATAATGGAAAAAACAGTGAGATGTAGTAGGGATTGGGCGAGGGGCTTGCATGAAGGTATCTGAATTTATACGTCAACTAAAAAAGCAAGGCATTGAATTTGAAGAACACAGCAAAAAACATGATAAATATGTAAACCCGAAAAGAGGTTTTTAAATGGAATACGTATATCCTGCAATTTTCAGACCTGAAGAAGAAGGGGGATTTTGCGTAATATTTCCCGATATCAGGCGAGGGGCAACGCAGGGCGATGATATGGCAGACGCAGTAGAAATGGCAGAAGACTCCCTTTGCGCGGTGCTTTACGACATTGAGGAAGAAAAAGCGGAAATCCCTGCACCCAGCGACACAAACGCAATTGACTCACTGCCGAACGATACCATAATCTTAATCTCCGCCGACACAAACGAATATCGCAGCTTCAAGGAAAATAGAGCAATACGCCAAAGCGCGTAGCGGGAATATGTTATGGTACGGAAGATAAAACATTTTGAGTGGGATACGGACAAGAACAAAGCAAATTTGCAAAAACATGGTGTAACCTTCAGGGAAGCAGAGAGCGTGTTTTACGACAAATACGCCGTTGTTGCAGATGATGACGAGCATTCCAAAGATGAAGATAGGTTTGTAATTGTAGGCAATAGTAAAAAATCCAGAATATTACTTGCTTGTTACTGTGTTCGGAATGGTGATACAGTACGAATAATATCTGCGAGAAAAGCAACCGAATCGGAAATTGATTGGTACAAGGAGGGTCGGCAATGAAAGATAACTATGATTTTTCAAAAATGAAGAATGTCCGAAGAAACCCGTATGCGGAGCAACTTAACACAGAGGGGCATACTACAATTATTCATACATTGCCCACCGATTTTGATATCGTTATGGATGATGAGGTTTTTGATATTGATTTGAGCAAAGAAGCAATTTGACCGACGCGCTAATCGGCACGTCGGTTTTTTCGGGCTTCATAAAACCAAACGCAAAATTCAAGCAACTATATATATGTAAAGGCGATTCTACATTTATTCGGGAGTGGAAGCATGAGAAACGTATTAAGAAATATTTTAGCATTTATGATTGCATTTACATTGCTTGCGGGGGTTTTGCCGCAGGGTGGGATAATGGTTTTTGCGCAAACTGCGGAACTCGCAATTCCTAATTACCGCAACCTAAGCATGACCCCCGGGCGGAACGAAACGGAAATGCGGTTTACATGGCACTCTACGTCTGTGGCGGGGAGTGTGCAGTTTAGGGTCGCGGGTGCGCAGGCGTGGACAACGGTAAACAGTACGTCCCGTGCGTTTCATGCGGAATACAGCGGCAATTACCGTGTACATCAGCCTGTGATAAGCGGGCTTCTTCCCAACACTACTTATGAGTATCGAATTACATGGAGCGGCGGGCAGTCTGAAATTAAAACATTCCGCACGGGCGGCGGCGGCAATTTCAGCTTTATCGCCGTGGCAGATTCGCAACTTGGCGGCAGCACCGCAGACAGAACCGGCTGGGCAGATACCCTTTCCGTTGCGGCAACGGCTTTCCCGTGTGCCTTGTTTGTTATGTCTATGGGCGACCAAATTGGCTCATCGCCAAATTGGGATGTGGACGCGGCGCAAACAAGATTTAATCACTTGTTCGCGCCGCCCGAGTTTAGCCGTTTGCCATTCGCCGCAATTCCGGGGAATCATGACGGCGTTGCACGCAACAGCGCGGGCTACAGAATGGTAAATCCGGAGCTGTGGCATTTTCATTACAATACGCCCGTCACCGCGCCCAATGTTCGCGGCTTTACCATCCCGGGCAGGCCGTATAATCCTGCAACACAGTTTGATTGGTATTTCCGAAGCGGAAACGTGCTTTTCATAATGCTTGCGATTTATGACAGCAATACCCACGGGGGCGCGGGTACTGCCGCCCGTGCAGAGATTACGGGCGGGCGGCGCACATGGATTAGAAATACCATCAACGCCAACCAAGACGCAGACTGGCGCGTGGCGGTGTTTCATATGCCGCCGTATTCGGCAAACCGCCCCGTGACGGAAACATCCAAAGAGCGCGTACGCGAAAACTGGATTCCCATTATCGAAGAATTTGAGTTTGACATTGCATTTTCAGGCCATGACCATATTTATTCCCGTTCGCACCATATGCAGGGCAGAAGCGGCGCAGACAACCGCGGGCCGGGAACGCCGCGACTTAACCAAACATGGGCAAGCGTAGCCGATAACGCCGTAGTAGACCCAATAGGAATTACCTACATCGCCTTCGGAAGCCCAAGCGGACACGGCTTGCGCGAACCTGCTTTTATGCCGCGCCCGTACATTGCGCGATATCATCAGGCGGGACTGCGGGAATTTTCTGTTGTAAATGTTACGCCGCACACCTTCTCTGTGGCAACGTACATGATTAACTCCACGGGTATTGACGGAAATTCTATCACCATGACAGACATATATACCATTGTGCGGAGCAACCGCCCAGGTGGCACGTATATCCCCGCGTTTTGCCAAGTGCCGCGCCCTGTTCTGCCTGTCGTGTGTTACTACTGCGCAGAGTTAAATTGCATTTGCCCGCCCGCCATTTTTAATATGCGGCGCGACCCAAATTGGGCGAATATTTTATCCGCGACATCTCACCCCATAACGCGCGGAACAAATGTTTCTGCCGCAAACGCCCTGCGCGTGGACTCCCCACGCGAGTTGCGTTTTACGGGAAGAACGGGGACTTCGCAAGGCTTGCGCATTCGTGCGGGGGCGTTGCTGGACGCGTTGAGCCACCACGAAAGCCTATTGCAAATCGAATACAGCGGGCGGCTGAATATGGCGGGTTCGTCGCAAATTAGGCTGGAGGTTGGCGCGCCTTGGGTGGAGGGCGAAAATGTTTTTACGCAAGCGGCGGCGGCTTACGGCGGCGGGTTTGCGTTTTCGCAAACCGCCACGCTTACGCGGGAGCAATTGCAACGCGCCGTGGGTGTTGGCGCGGGTGATATCACTCTGGGGGCTTACCCGAGCGGCGCACAGCTTACAATTACAGGCGTGCGCATTACGGAAATTTTGCCCGTTTCGGGCGCGTTTTACTGTATGCAATTTGACCCCGATTGGGACGGTATTTTGGGGCATTTCGGTCATCCCGTAATGCGCGGAACGGGAAACCCCGGGGTTTCCGCCGCCATTGACGGCCCTCCGCGAGAGCTTAATTTTTCGGGACGAACGGGAACTTCACAGGGCTTACGCATTCGGGCGGGCGCGTTGTTGGACGCATTATCAGACAGCGGTAATTTAATGCAAATCGAATATTTCGGGCGGCTTAGCGTTGCGGGATACTCACAGATTCGCTTAGAAGTTGGCACACCGTGGGTGAACGGCGAAAATATTTGGACGGAAGCGGCGTATGGCGGGGCGTTTGAGTTTTCGCAAACCGTTGCGCTAACACAAGCGCAGTTGCAACGCGCCGTTGGCGTTGGCATGGGTGATATCACGCTTGGGGCTTCCCCGGGCGGCGCGGTGCTTACCATTACAGGTGTGCGGATTACAGAGATTGCACCGCCCGCGTTTGATTGTGCGACCTGTGAGGATTCAGGGGATTGTTGTGCGGTATGTAACCCGTGTGTTTGCCCCGATTGTGAACACTGCGGAGATTCAGGGGATTGCTGTGATTTCTGTAACCCATGCAATTGCCCCGATTGTGAGCATTGCGAGGATTCAGGGGAGTGTTGCGATTTCTGCAACCCGTGCGATTGTCCCGATTGTGAACATTGCGGTGATTCAGGGGAGTGTTGCGACTACTGCAACCCATGCGATTGCCCCGATTGTACGCATTGTGGTGATTCAGGGGAGTGTTGTGATTTCTGCAATCCGTGCGATTGCCCCAATTGTATGCATTGCGGGGATTCAGGGGATTGTTGCGACTACTGCAACCCGTGTGCTTGCCCCGATTGTACGCATTGTGGAGATTCAGGAGATTGTTGTGATTTCTGTAATCCGTGCAATTGCCCCGATTGTGAACATTGCGGGGATTCAGGGGAGTGTTGCGACTACTGCAACCCGTGCGATTGCCCCGATTGTGTGCATTGCGAGGATTCAGGGGAGTGTTGCGATTTCTGCAACCCATGCGATTGCCCCGATTGTGTGCATTGCGGAGATTCAGGAGATTGTTGTGATTTCTGCAATCCGTGCGATTGCCCCAATTGTGTGCATTGCGGGGATTCAGGGGATTGTTGCGACTACTGCAACCCGTGTAATTGCCCAGATTGTATACATTGCGGTGATTCAGGGGATTGTTGCGACTACTGCAACCCATGCGATTGCCCAGATTGCGAACACTGCGGTGATTCAGGGGATTGTTGCGAGTTTTGCAACCCGTGTGTTTGTCCCGATTGTGAGCATTGCGGTGATTCAGGGGATTGTTGTGACTACTGCAACCCATGCGATTGCCCCGATTGTGAACATTGCGGTGATTCAGGGGATTGTTGCGACTACTGCAACCCATGCGATTGCCCAGATTGCGAGCATTGCGGTGATTCAGGAGATTGTTGTGACTACTGCAACCCGTGTGTTTGCCCCGATTGTATATATTGCGGAGATTCGGGAGATTGTTGTGAGTTCTGCAATCCGTGCGATTGCCCCGATTGTATACATTGCGGTGATTCAGGAGATTGTTGCGATTTCTGCAATCCATGCTATTGCCCCGACTGTGAGCATTGCGAGGATTCAGGCGATTGCTGTGATTTCTGCAACCCGTGCGATTGCCCCGACTGCGAACACTGCGGTGATTCAGGAGATTGTTGTGATTTCTGCAACCCATGCGATTGTCCCGATTGCGAACACTGCGGTGATTCAGGAGAGTGTTGTGATTTCTGCAATCCATGCGGTTGCCCAGACTGTGTGCATTGCGGTGATTCAGGAGATTGCTGTGATTACTGCAATCCATGCGATTGCCCCGATTGTACGCATTGCGGTGATTCAGGCGAGTGTTGCGACTACTGCAACCCATGCGATTGCCCCGATTGTGAGCATTGCGGTGATTCAGGGGATTGTTGCGACTACTGCAATCCATGCTATTGCCCCGATTGTGAGCATTGTGGTGATTCAGGATATTGTTGCGACTACTGCAACCCCTGCACCTGCCCCGCGGATTCCCATATCATTACGTTCAACCCCAACGGCGGCACGTTTGTAAGCACAAGCAGTGCAGCCATTATCGTCGCAAACGGCGATAACTCGGGTTTACTGCCCCGCGCAATACCGTCAATTTTCTCCCGCACGGGCTACAGATTTACCGGCTGGTTTGAAAACCCCTTGGACGACAGCACCCGCTGGCACGACTACAACGCGATAAGCGGCAACATCACCCTGTATGCAAGATGGACACGCGCCCCGTACAACTTCCATGTCGGCGACAGCAACGGCGACGGGCGCACAACCTCCGCAGACGCTACCGCTATTGCTCGATATCTTGCGGGGCAACGCGAAATTTGCCCGCTTTCCGCCGACCTAAACGGCGACGGCATTGTAACACTCGAAGACCTAATCCTCCTTGCTCGCTGGATTGTAGGTCACAATATAGGGCATTTAATCGCACAATAAAACGATATCCAATTTTTGCCCAAATAAAAAGCGCGAATTTCTGCCGCCAATTACGCGGTAAAAGTTCACGCTTTTTTTAAAACCTGTATGCCCTACGGATTACATTCGTGTGTATCGAAATCAACGGTTTCATTTTTAACCTCGACCTCCGCAACAAAATCAATCGGAATTTTTGCGAATATTTCCTGCACAATTTCAAACTTCATAGAATTTCTTTTGCGCTCCTTAATAACACGCTTGTCCTCGCATTCCAGCGAGATTGCTTTGATATCCGCGTGCGCGCTTACCTCCGCCGGAACGGCAATGGTTATCTTTTCGCAAGTTTCTGTATGGCAAACTATTTTTTTATGCTTGTCTCCGTGAGGGTGCGGTCTGCCATGATGCTCATGGTTGTGTTCATGCCCCATTTGTAACACCTCCTTCCTGTTTTAGGGTTGTACAAGCAGTATATGTAACTGCGAACGGAAGTGTTACAAGTAGCTATCCAATACTATTTCCGCTACTCCCCGCCAACAACCTCCTGCACGATATAAGCGGGGCGGTTTTTCAGTTCTTCATAGATTCTGCCGATGTACTCGCCCATCAAGCCTAAAATCATCATGACAATGCCCTGCGTGAAAAGCAAAACGCCCACGGTGGACGCCCAACCCGCAATGGTTGCATCTGTAAAAATTCGTTGATACAGGATTACCAGAAGATAAACGAAGCTTGCGGCAGAAACCAAAAACCCAAGCGTAGTGGCGAATTTGAGGGGCTTGTAGGAAAACGCGGTAACGGCATCCATTGCGAACGCAATCATTTTGCGGAGGGGGTATTTTGTTTTGCCTGCGAAGCGTTCTTCGCGTACATAAAGGACGGCGGTTTGTTTGAAGCCGACCCAGCTAACCAGCCCGCGAATATAGCGGTTTTTTTCGGGCAAGAGATTAACGGCGTCGCACACCTTGCGGTCTATTAGGCGGAATTCGCCTGTGTCCACGGGCATATCAATGGATGTCATCTTGCGAATAAATCGATAAAAAATCTTTGCGGATGCTTTTTTAAAAAGCGATTCGCCTTTGCGTTTCTCGCGCTTGCCATATACTACGTGGTAGCCTTCGCGCCATTTTTCTGCCATTTGTGGGAAAATTTCGGGCGGGTCTTGCAGGTCTGCGTCGATTATGAAAATCGCGCAACCCCGCGCATATTCCATCCCCGCCGATATGGCGGGCATATGCCCAAAATTGCGCGAAAAATTTACCAGCCGCACGTTTTTATCTTCCGCGCAAAAGCCCGCAATAATTTCCGCCGTCCTGTCGCGACTGCCGTCGTTGACAAAAACAAGCTCGTAATCTTCGCCCATTCCCGTCATGACGGCAGTTAAACGCCTGTATGTTTCGGCAATAACTTCTTCCTCGTTAAACGCCGGAATTACTACAGAATATATCGGTTTCATAAAGACCTCCTTGGAATCCCCCACGCGACCCCTGCGTGGTAAATTTTCCACCTGCCTGCGTCAGTCCCTCCTCGCTTGCCTCCAGCAAGCGTCGTCGGTACTTCCTTGTCAGGCAAAAAATTTTCTCGCGCAGGGGTCGCGCGGGGGGTTCCAAGGAGGTCTCCGCTACTCCTTTTTCTTGCCGGCGCGTTGGCGCATACCCGAATCCAGAATTTTCTTGCGAATGCGTAAATTTTCAGGGGTAATTTCTACGAGTTCGTCCTCGGTGATGAATTCGAGACACTGCTCCAGCGACAAAACCTCGGCGGGAACAAGGCGCAAGGCATCATCTTTGCCCGCGGCGCGCACGTTAAGAAGCTTTTTCTGCTTGCAGATATTTACTTCCATATCGCCGCTTCGGGCGTTGCGGCCTACCACCATGCCCGTGTAAACCTGCGTTCCGGGCACAACGAAAAGGCTTCCGCGCTCTTGGGCGTTGTACATACCGTATGGGACGGCTTTGCCCGTTTCAAACGAGATTAGCGAACCCTGCGGGCGTTCGGGGATGTCGCCTTTGAATGGCGCGTAGCCATCGAAAAGCGTGTTTATTATGCCGTTGCCCTTAGTGTCTGTGAGAAATTCACTGCGGTAGCCGATTAATCCGCGGGCGGGGATTGAAAAGTCCAAACGGGTGTAGCCGCCTTTTGAACCTGCCATTTGCAACATTTCGCCGCGTCTGCTGCCCAGCTTTTGAATTACCACGCCCGTAAATTCTTCGGGAACGTCAATGGTAACGGACTCCATGGGTTCTTGGCGTTCGCCGTTTACGTCTTTGAAAAGCACGGTTGGTTTGGATACTTGAAATTCGTATCCTTCGCGCCGCATTGTTTCAATTAGGATGGACAAATGCAATTCGCCGCGCCCCGATACCTTGAAGATTTCGGTGCTTTCCGTGTCTTCCACACGCAGGGAAACATCCGTATTAAGTTCGCGATAAAGGCGTTCGCGCACCTGCCGCGATGTGAGAAACTTGCCCTCTTTGCCCGCAAACGGGCTGTCGTTTACCATAAAATGCATGGAAAGCGTAGGCTCGGAAATTTTAGAAAACGGCAGGGGCGTTGGGTCGTCGGGGCTTGTTAAAGTGTCGCCGATTTTGATTTCGGGAATACCCGCCACCGCGAAAATCGAACCAACAGACGCTTCGTTTACCTCCACGCGCTCCAGTCCGCTGAACACATACAGCTTTGAAATTTTTACCGTTTTTTGCACATCAGGCTCGTGAATATTTACGATGGCAAGGCTGTCGCCGATACGCGCCGTGCCGTTTACCACACGCCCAACGCCTATTCTGCCAAGATAGTTGCTGTAGTCGATATTGTAGATTAGTGCCTGTGTGGTTGCCGCAGGGTCGCCCGTGGGCGCGGGGATGTAGTCGATTAGCGTCTCGAAAAGCGGTTGCATTCCAAGCCCTTCGTCTGTGGGTTCTTTCGCCGCCCAGCCATTCTTCGCGCTGGCGTAAATAAATGGCGAATCCAGTTGCGCCTCGCTTGCTTCAAGTTCCATGAACAGCTCCAAAACCTCGTCCACGACTTCACTTGGGCGGGCTTCGGGGCGGTCAACTTTGTTTACACAGCACACAATCGGCAGGTTCAAATCCAGCGCGTTTTTTAACACAAACTTTGTTTGCGGCATAGGCCCTTCAAATGCGTCCACAACCAACACAACGCCGTCCACCATTTTTAATACGCGCTCCACTTCGCCGCCGAAATCCGCATGACCGGGCGTGTCCACTATATTTATTTTCGTATCCTTAAACTGCACAGATGTATTTTTCGCAAGAATTGTTATGCCACGCTCACGCTCCAAGTCTCCCGAATCCATTACACGTTCCGCAACCTGCTGGTTCTCCCGAAACGCTCCGCTCTGCCACAAAAGCTGGTCTACCAGCGTTGTCTTTCCGTGGTCTACGTGCGCGATTATTGCTATGTTTCTTATTGCTTCCGACATTTGAAATCTCCTCGTTTAATTTTTTTTGCACTCGCAAGTGAAAGTATGTTAGAATGTATTTGTAACAAAAAGCGTAGCGACCGTGCGGTGTTAGAAGCACCCCACGGCGAGTGTAGGGATTTAGCCCATCACCTAACACACACAGGCATTAGCCCGCCACTACAACCACAGTTTAGCACTGTTTTGTCCTTGTTTCAATAATGCCCCTTTGTTTTTTGGCGTGTTGTCGCAGGGATTTGGTGCGTTTTATTTTGGTTTATGTATTTTGGTAGCGCGGTTTTTATTGTTTTTCTTGGAATTTTCCAAGGTGTGTAAGGTGTTGGCAGGTTTCTGCCGTCCTTGCACACCTTTTTTAATGCGTAGCCGACCAAGTGCGAAGTTTTTTTCGCACTTGGCCGCAGCAATGCAAATGAAAACGGAAAGGAGAAAATTCAAAATGACACAGAATGAAGAAATGAAGTATATCCTAGATTCAATCAAGGCCTATCAAGACCAAATGAGCTACACATCGGATGTTGGAGAAAAATATGACATCCTACAAAAAATGATAGAACTTGCAAAAAAGTGGGAAAAGTTGACCGGAAAAAGAATGTCCGGAACGGAAGGTATGTACTAACAGGAGAAATCAATGGCAAAAGAGAGGAGATTTACAAATATGGATGTAGTTATAGCCATTGTCTTATTCTTGCTTTTTACATCCCTATGTATAACTAAAGTAATAAGGGATGAAAAGAAGGTGGCAGAAGCGACAAAAAAAGAGGAACATACTGAAGAGGAAAAAGAAAAAAATGAATTAAAGCGAGCTGAAATGCTGGAACTCGCAAATACCGGAAATGCGGAAGACCAATATAATCTGGGGGTTGCCTATTTGTATGGTCATTATGATTTTCCTTGGGGTTCTAAAATGGAAGCCCAAAAATGGATTAAGAACGCGGCAGACCAAGGTTTTCCGGCCGCAATGGAGAAACTGGCTGAAATGCGAGAAGAAGAGGAAAAGCGGGCGGCAGAGGTCGAAAACCGCAAACGGATGGAAAATTTGGCTGCAAGCGGTGACGCAGAAGCGCAGTTCAAATTGGGTATGGCTTATCAAAATGGAGAACATGGCTTTTGCAAAAATCCAAGAGACGCTATAAAGTGGATTAAATTGTCGGCGGAACAAGGGTTTGCGTCGGCGGTGCAAGAATTAGAACGGCAAGCAGAGTCTGAACTAAAAGAAAAGTTTGCTGACTTTCACTCGGATAGTAAATATGACCGAACAGCGGGCGTTACTATCCTTGAAGACCTTGCGCGTGAGTTAATTAAAAATGGATATGTAATTGGTACACCCGTGAAAGGTAGCAATAATGGGAAGTGGGGGATGGTTTCTATTTTTCCTGCAAATTCAACATATACAAAAAGTCAATCATGGGGTGCATCGCATTATGGAAGTTCTGCGAATTCAAGCTTGGGATTCATTGCATTTGCAGTTGACAGGTTCGGAGTGTCTGTTCCCGAGCTACACCTAAGGAATGCGCATTTAGAGTTGCAAAAAACTTCTATGATTCGTTTCCAAGAGGGTAATAGGTATCACGCTATCAGTGTATCGCACGTACAGGGTAATGCGTTTATTCCCATGTTAATAGCGTCACAAGTTGCAGAAACTGACATTCCCGATTGGATAAAGGTCTGTGCGGATGTACTTAAAAGGGGTTACGGTCCGGTTCGGTGTGATAATGATTGGAGTAATTTAATTTGTCCGCCCGGAGAGTTTCTTGTCTCTGTGTAGATAGCCACTACAAACTGCGAAAAAGGAGGTGTATTTAATGTGTCCATATTTCAACCCGTCAAAGCAAGAGTGCAAAGTAACCCCGTATGATTCAAATGCAAAACGAGACGATAGCTGGAGAAGCCACTACTGTACAAGCAGTAGCAACTGCAAGTCCTGCGGAAACTACGAAGCCGCACAACGCGGAGATTACAAAATCGAACGATAAAAACAATTCACAGGGAGGAAAAACGGAATGAGAACAGTAGAGGAATTAGAAAAACTTGCAGGTGCAGGTGATACCGAAGCGCAATTTGAATTGGCAGAAAGTTATTTCAATGCGGGCGATATTAAGAATGCGCCAAAAGCATTGGAGTTGTACACCAACGCCGCCGACAAAGGAAATAATAAAATTGCGCAATATCAAGTTGCCAGACATTATATATTTGGCTGGGGCGTTCCCGAAGATGAGAAGAAAGGTACAGATTACCTTAAACTTTCGGCAGAGCAAGGATATGTAAAGGCAGAAACCTTGTTGGGTACGTTGTATGCGCAAGGACGGGGTGTTGCGCAAAACAGCGAAATGTCCCTTCTCTTATACCAAAGAGCCGCTGAAAAAGGCGACGCGGAGGGGCAGGGTTTGTTAGGCAATTCTTACATGGAAGGTGCAGGTGCGATAAGCGACAGTGAAAAAACGGCAGAGTGGTTTGCAAAAGGGATTGACTGGCTTACAAAAGCTGCCGAGCAAGATGTACCTGCAAGCAAGACACCACAGTTCCATTTGGGTCTTTGTTATATGCAAGGCACAGGCGTTTCGGTAAATATGGATAAGGCTAAACACTGGATTAAAAAAGCTGCCGAAAAAGGTGACGAAGACGCAATAAAAATGGCTGCACTTTTTTAAATTGGTAATTTCGCGTACAATGGGTAAAATTCCATTTACGCCTTACATATAACGGAAAGCGGGTAACGGTTATGAATTTCACGTTTCTGTTTATTATTGCGGAGTATGTAATTGTCACATATGCGTTTGGGTTGATGTACAAATTTGTGGGGAAAAAGCTTGCGGTGTATATACAGCGTAATTTTGGCTGGACGGGATATTGCGTTTTGGGAAGTGTGGGTGTAACTTTTCACGAGTTGTCACATTTGGTTACAGCAATTATTTTTCGGCACAAAATCAACGAAGTCAAACTGTTTAGACCGTTTCAAAGCAAAATTGACGGCACTTTGGGGTATGTGAATCACTCTTGGAACAGTCGCAGTATATATCAAAAAGTGGGTAATTTCTTTATCGGCACAGCACCCATGTTCTTTGGGGCGGGGCTTATGTTTGTGTTGTTGCGGATTGCGTTTCCATATGCTTTCGCGCCGGTTACGGAGATAGCCGAAATCCCCCGCGCACTTGTGTCTGCCTTTGGCGGCATTTTAAATTATGCAAATTTATTTTCGATTTGGACGCTGATTTTATTTTTTGTCTCAATATTTATATGCCCGTATATGCACATGAGTTGGGCAGATATCAAAGGGGCAACTTCGGGTGCTGTGGTGCTGGTTTTAATTGCCGCCGTTTTGTCGGTTGGGTCTGTGGTTATTCCGCAAAATTTGGTTGTGCAAATCCAAACAGTAATGAACACATTTGTTACATATTATGTTTTCGCGTTGGTTATGGGTTTAATTGTTTCCGTTGCAATGGCGATATCGCTTTATGTGCTGTCTTTGATAAGGGGGAAGTGATTGAAACTTGACGAATTGCAACGCAATACACTACAATACTATCTGATGGACACGCGAAGGGACAGGGATATAAACTATGTATCGGGACATAATCAGGCTTCACGAAGCACGGGGCGACATGATTGCCGCCGATGAAATAACCGTCACCGACGCCATGGGCAGAAATATGTTGCTTGTCCGCGAAGGCACGCCCATCGGCGCGAAAGTTATGGCAGCACTTTACCGCCACAAAATTGAAACCATAGCCATCCTAACCGAAAACCCCATTATTCGCGGCGACCAACCGCAATACAAAGAGCCCCCGAAACCTGTAAAAATTCCGCAAAGCAATGTTGCGGCTGTAATCGAACCCGCGTTTAAAAAAGAATGTATAAACAATATCCGCGACTTATTTACTTATATAAACACGCCCCAAGATGACGGCGGCGGCGACAGCAACATGACAACGGCGTATCAAGCCATCAAAGGGCTGGACGACGTACTAAACAGACTTATTGTAACGGTGACACAAGACGCCGGCGAAATGATACACCTTCACGACCTAAAGCACTATGACGAATACACATACCACCACTCTTTAAGCGTGGCGGTACTTTCTATTGCAACGGGGCAATCGATGGGCATGGATTTGTTCGAGATTAAACGCCTTGCCCGCAGTGCCGCACTTCACGATATAGGGAAAATAACAATCCCGCAAGAAATCATAAACAAGCCGGGCAGGCTTACGCCCGAAGAATTTGATATTGTAAAACAGCATTCTATAAACGGTTTGCACACGCTAAAATGCAAAGGAATAGGCGATGCAGAAATGTTAAATGCCATCCTTTTGCACCACGAAAAGTGCGACGGAAGCGGCTACCCCAACGGCTTAACAAAAGACGAAATACCCCTTTTCAGCCGCATAATATCCGTGGCAGACGTTTACGACGCCGTGACATCCTACCGCTCGTACCGCTTCCCCAAAACGCCGTCCGAAGCATACGACCTTATCATGAGCGAGGTGAACCGCAGTTTCGACTACGACGTTGTAAAAGCCTTCATAAAAAAACTTATCCTGTACCCCATCGGTTCTGTTCTGGAACTTTCTGACAGCCGCATCGGCGAAGTAATCGACAACACAAACGAACTCCGCCCCGCCCTCAAAATGCAAGACAACGGCCAAACCGTAGACCTTTCAAAAAACCAAAACCTGATAATAAAGCACGTGCATTATTCAAAATAGTCGTAGCGGGGGGTGAGCTGACCCCAAGAAATTGGAAAGGAAAATACAAAATGAAAAGAGTTGCAGGAATTTTTACAGTACTGGTATTTGCATTCATCTTATCAAGTTTTACATTGAACGCCGCAGAGGTAACGGCAGTACCATCTTCACATCCTGTATTTGTGGATAATGAGCCTGTCCCTTTCAGGGCCTTTAACATTGGCGGTTCAAACTTTTTTATGTTGCGTGATATCGCATACACATTAAACGGTACATCAAGCCAATTTGACGTAACTTGGGACGGGGAACGCGGTGCGATTAATCTGTTGACGGGGCAAAGCTACACTGTGTTGGGTGGAGAAATGGCATCCGGTGATGGCGTTGCCGCTACAGCTACGCCAAGTGCGGCGGCGGTTTATTCAAACGGAGTCCCCGTGAACTTACGTGCATACAACATAGGCGGAAATAACTTCTTTATGCTCCGCGATTTGGGCGAAGCGTTAGGGTTTGAAGTACTATGGGACGAAACCTTGCGCGCCGTTATAATTGTCACAGGTTACGCCGCCGCATATGAATATGTACCCGCATCCCAACCATCGCCTGAAATAATAACGCCGCCTGTTGTAGTTCCCGGTGGCGACAGACTCGTATGGGTGCCGCGTACAAGAAATAATATTTATCATTCCATAAACGACTGCGGCAGAATGAATCCTAATTTCGCAACGTCGTACACTCACACAGAACTGCACGCACGTGGATATCGCGCCTGTGATAGATGCTGGTAATTCGGCGGAGGGCTTCTCCCTGTTTTGACAGTGCTGTTAGCTATTTTAGGTTCAATAATTTTTCTACTGTAAATAAGAAGACGGCATAGGATAAACTGTGCCGTCTTCTTATTTTCTTGACGAAACGTCCAATTTACAGTAAAAATAAATTGTTGCATGAAAGGAGAAATCCATATGCTTAATAAAGTTGACACCAAAGAAGTAATGACTAAACGTGCTGCAAAAGAAAAGTACAGAACAAAATATTTTCGCATGGTTATAACCGAGGTTGTAGACCAAGGAGATAATGATAAGGGATATGTGATTTACACCGCCGACACGGAACGAGAACTGCGCCAAGTACCACGGAGCGAATATAAGAATAAAATAGTGGCATTTACACTAGGGGTAGCCGCAGAGCCATTCCCCCAAGTTGGAAATGTGGTGTACCATGCCTAAATTTGAATTTTCGGAATATGGAAGGGTTTACGTTCCTATACACATGAAACCTCTGGACAGTGTTACATTGTCGCCCGTCGAATTTAAAGTAGACACAGGCGCAGACACAACAACCATATCCAAAGACGCATTAATTGGCTTAGGCTATGATATGAACCGGATAGTGCAAAACGCCGTTGTATACGAAGATAACGACAAGCCTACAACAGCCGCAGGGGAAAAAATTAATGCAGGGTATGTGCATCAAAAACCAAAGTTTTCAAGCCGCGATACAAATTTTTGCCGCACCAACACCGCGCAAGCAATCGTGATACCTCACGGTTTTACATATCCTTTTTCCACTGCATCTTGCACCACGGTTTCGATATACGCCCACAGTTTTGGCACGGCGGTTTTTGCGGGTGTCATCCGTTTGTATACTTGGGCGGCGGTGACATTAAATTTTTTCCATGAGTAGCCTCCTGTAAGATGATTCAGGAAAAACGGCTGGAAGCGGTCTATGGCGGCGGCGTATAGAGCGTCCGACGTTTTCATGCTTTCAAATTCTTCCCATAGGGCGCGGTATTCGGCGGCTTGCGCGGACGGCAATGTGGCGAACAACTTGTCTGCCGCCTGTTGCTCCCGCGCTTCTTTTTCTGCCGCGTTGGTTTCGGCAAAGGCGGGGACGTCGCCCGCGTATATTTCTACCAAATCATGCACCAGCAGCATTTTTATTACGCGGCACAAATTCACGTTGTCGTCTGCTGCGTGTTCGTGCAATGTTAGTGCCATCAGCGCGATATGCCACGAATGCTCTGCCGAATTCTCGTGCCGCGGATTGCTTACAAGACGAGTCTGCCGTTCCACGTTTTTTAATTCGTCCGCGATTTTTAGAAATTCCAGTTGTTGCTGTAACATTTTGCCCGCTCCTTTTTTGCATAAACGCGAAATTTGTTATAGAATTGTAATACTATTCTCGGTTGAAAATGCGGACAGAATTGCGTGGATTTTTGTCCGAGAACAAGGAAGCAAAAACCGCACGTACCCAAAGGTACGTAAGGCTTTTTGCTGACGCAGTTATCGGGCAAAAAGACCGCAATGCTGTCCGCATTTTTAGCCGGGGATAGTATAGCATAAGGGGTGTTATCGTGGACAAAAAAATCACAATAAAAGGTGCGCGGGGCAACAATCTTAAAAATGTAAACCTTGAAATTCCGCGTGATAAATTTATCGTTTTCACAGGGCTAAGCGGTTCGGGCAAGACGTCGCTGGCTTTTGATACAATTTACGCAGAAGGGCAACGCCGTTATGTGGAATCGCTTTCGGCGTATGCGCGACAGTTTTTGGGGCAGATGGAAAAACCGGACGTGGATTTTATCGAAGGGCTTTCGCCCGCGATTTCCATTGACCAGAAAACTACCAGCCAAAATCCGCGCTCTACCGTTGGCACGGTGACGGAAATTTACGACTACTTGCGCTTGCTTTTTGCCCGCGTTGGCATTCCCCATTGCCCCGTTTGCGGCAAAATTGTGGAGAAGCAAACCGTTGACCAAATCGTTGACCAAATACTGCTTCTGCCCGAGGGAACACGCTTGCAAATTCTTGCGCCCGTGGTGCGCGCCCGCAAAGGCGAACACATAAAATTGCTGGAAGATGCCCGAAAAAACGGCTATGTCCGCGCCCGCATAGACGGCGAAGTCACCGACTTAGGCGAAGAAATAACCCTAGACAAAAAGAAAAAACACACCATAGAAATCGTAATAGACCGCATTGTAGTGCGCGAAGGCATAGCCAAACGCCTTTCCGAATCCATAGAATCCGCAATGGCACTAACGGGCGGTTTGCTTGTAATAAACAGCACACAAGCCAATCCCTCCCCCACCGAAAATGAACGGGGTCAAGGGGGCGGGGCCCCCTTGCGGGGTTCGGGGCAGAGCCCCGAGAACTTATCCCTAGACACCATGTACAGCTCCCAATTCTCCTGTGCAGACTGCGGCGTGTCCCTGCCTGAACTTGAGCCGCGAATGTTCTCGTTTAACAATCCTGCGGGCGCGTGTGCGGATTGTTCGGGGCTGGGCGTCAAGCTGATTTTCGACCCTGAGCTTATTGTGCCAAACCCCGCGTTAAGCATTGCACAAGGCGCGATTGCCGCACCCGGCTGGAATGCGGTTAAAACAAGCAATAGCTGGGGCAACGCCATTTTTGAAATGCTTGCGAAAGAATGCAATTTCAGCGTAGAAACGCCCTACGAAAATCTGCCCGAAAACGTGCGCAATATACTAATGCACGGCTTCCCGAACGACCCCGAAAAAACTCTGCGTGTCTCGTGGATTGGCGCGGACGGCACAACCAAAACCTACAATCACAGATTCGAGGGCATAGCCAATAATCTGTGGCGGCGTTACAACGAAACGTCTTCCCTGTCCTCCCGCTCCGACTACGAGGGCTTCATGACAAGCATCACCTGCCCCACCTGCAAGGGCAAACGTCTAAAGCCCGAAGTTTTAGCGGTAACAATCGGCGGGCAGTCTATTTCTGCCGTTACGGAAATGACTATTTCAAATGTAAGAGAATTTTTTAACAATATTTCAGGGACAGTGCCGCTCGCTACGCTCACTTCATTGCCCCCGAACCCCCACGAACTTTTTGAAAAAAGTTCGACAAAAACTTTAACAGGGAGCGAGAATGGGGAAGGGCTTACGGCAACACATTTGATGATTGCGAAGCCGATATTAAAAGAAATCAACGCCCGCACGGGTTTTTTAATGGACGTTGGGCTGGATTATTTAACGCTGTCGAGGTCGGCGGGGTCGCTTTCGGGCGGGGAAGCGCAACGGATTAGGCTGGCAACGCAAATTGGAAGCGGATTGGTGGGCGTCGTTTACATTTTGGACGAGCCAAGCATAGGGCTTCACCAGCGCGATAATGACAGGCTGTTAAAAACTTTGCGTCACCTTACGGATATCGGAAACACGCTAATTGTTGTGGAGCATGATTCGGACACAATGCAAGCGTCGGATTTTATCGTGGATATCGGGCCGGGCGCGGGGGTTCACGGCGGGGAAGTGGTTTTCGCGGGAGATGTGAAAGACCTTCTAAAATGCCCCGAAAGTATCACAGGCAAATATCTAAGCGGTGAATTGAAAATAGAAACACCGCCCACCCGCCGCAAGAAAACCAAACAGCGGTTAAAAATCGTGGGCGCGGCAGAAAACAACCTGCGCGGCATTGATGTAGAAATCCCGCTGGGGCTTTTCACCTGCGTAACTGGCGTAAGCGGCTCGGGCAAAAGTTCGCTGATTAACGAAATTTTGTACAAGCGTCTGGCGCGAGACCTTAACCGCGCAAGAATAAAACCGGGCAAGCACAAGGATATCAAGGGCTTGGAAAATCTGGACAAGATAATCAACATCGACCAAAGCCCCATAGGCCGCACCCCGCGAAGCAACCCCGCCACATACACGGGCTTGTTCGATTTGGTGCGCGACGTTTTCGCCCAAACGCCCGAAGCAAAAGTTCGCGGCTATCAAAAAGGCCGCTTCAGCTTTAACGTAAAGGGCGGCCGTTGCGAAGCCTGTTCCGGCGACGGCATATTAAAAATAGAAATGCATTTCCTTCCCGATGTTTATGTACCCTGCGAAGTTTGCGGCGGAAAACGCTACAACCGCGAGACTTTGGAGGTAAAGTACAAGGGCAAATCCATCTCCGACGTTTTGAACCTGACAATTGAAGACGCACTGGACTTTTTCGGAAACCTGCCGCGCTTGCGCGACAAACTGCAAACCCTTTGCGATGTAGGGCTAACCTACATCAAGCTGGGACAAGCATCAACAACCCTTTCAGGCGGCGAAGCACAGCGCGTAAAACTCGCCACAGAACTATCCCGCCGTCAAACAGGCAAAACCCTGTACGTCTTGGACGAACCCACAACAGGCCTGCACGCCGCCGATGTTCACAAACTAATCGGCATCCTGCAACAGCTCGCCGACTGGGGAAACACCGTTGTAGTAATCGAACACAACCTTGACGTAATAAAAACCGCCGACCACGTAATAGACCTTGGCCCCGAGGGCGGCGGCGCAGGCGGCCAAATTGTAATCTGCGGCACTCCCGAAGATGTTGTAAAATGTGAAGGCTCATTCACGGGGAAGTTTTTGAAGGATGTGCTTTGATTCCAGTTCTGCAATTCTTTTACGGAGTTTTTCATTTTCGGCTTCCATCTCCATAAATTTGCGGTCTTTCTGTTGTTGCAATAAAAGGTCGTCTTGCCTGCGTTGATAGGCTTGCCGTGTAACTTTATCCTCGCTTAGTCTTACCAAAGTAGAAACAGCCATGCCAATTTCCTCCTGTTCCTCGCAAATGTTTTTGATTATTTCCTTATCCTCAATATCCTTTTCTGTGATGAACGCTAACCACTTCGCAAGCATGGTTTCCTCGGTTTCGCCTTTGCCGATTCCACCTGCTTCGTTTATGGTTTTTACAAATGCCATCATGTCGATGTAGTGTAATTCTAAGGCGTTTGAAAAAACTGTTTTGTCGTCTATATCCATTATCTTGCAGCACTTATGGATTTTTTGACTTTCTCCCTCGTCCAAAGAGCCGTTTGCAAAAGTTACGCAAATGACAGGCGGTTGCGTTGTGTACCCTTCGCCTGTTTTTAGTTCTTCTCCGTAAGCCCTCGCCCAACTGCGAATGGTTTTGTATTTTAGGTCGTCTATGTCGTAAAGGTGCATTTCTATCAAGATTGTCGTGCCATCGTCCAGTTGCGCCCGAATATCCAATATGGAAAGTTTATCGCCTTTGGAGTGCTTTTCTAAGTGCGGGTTTACAATCGCAAGAGATTTTATTATTCGTGGGATTTTCTTATTGGCGAATATCGCATTCAGCAAGGAAATTAGAAACAGGGTATCGCCTGTTCCGAAAAACGCCTTAAATGCGTAATCTACTCGCATATCCATTAGTTTAGAAAAATCAATTTCCAAAGAACGGTTGTTTGTTTGACGATTCTCGTTGTCCATTTGTAAATTCCTTTCATCCTTGAACGGCATAGAAATTTATCTGCCCTTCATGCTTATTATACCTTTAAAATTGTAATCTGTTCAACAGATTTTTGCCTATGCTTGTGCGTGGAATTTTAGGGCATCGAAAAACCGCTTGCAGAAATTTTCAATCCTGCAAGCGGTTTTTGTTTGTTAAAAATTCAGGCTAAGTTGCGGGCTTTGAGTATTTGCATAGTGCCGCAAATACTACCATCATAAAAAATTTTTTTGCTGTTATTGTCATTGTGAAAATGCCTCCTTGTATTTTTTGTTGCTTGCTTGAAACATTCCTATATCCGTCACCAGCCCCGCGCCCATTCCGCTACTTTTTGCGGCTTCCGCGGGGAAGCGAGGTTCGCACTTCCCCGCAGGACAACCATTAAAAAAGGTGTGCAAGGACGGCAAAAAATGCCATCACCTTACACACCTTGAGAAATTCCAAGAAATTAAACTACATAAAACCAAACAAAACACGCCTACACCCTGCACCAATATGCCAAAAACAAAGGGGCATTATTGAAACAAGAGTAAAACAATGCTAAAATGTGGCTTGTAGTGGCGGGCGCAAGCCCGTGTGTGCTAGGTGATGTTCCGAATCCCTACACTCGCCGTTGGGTGCGACTAACACCCTACGGTCACTGCGTTTTTTATTACACGCACATACTAGGGTGTGTCGACAATAAAAACGTGATATAATAGAAAAAAAGCGTAAGGGGGATTTCGCATATGAACGAATCTTGTCACCGACACGATATATCCGACAAGCTCTGGGAACTGATAGCACCTCACGTTATTGGCGAAAAGGGAACACACGGCGGAAATGCAAA
>Ga0209755_10000792_pt1 | contig 55024 bp, 54 predicted proteins | sample TergutCo191P1_FD_187301 | JGI IMG/M metagenome (GOLD analysis project Ga0209755, IMG submission 187301) | Cornitermes sp. P1 segment gut microbial communities from Petit-Saut dam, French Guiana - Co191P1 (SPAdes) (version 2) | ecosystem: Host-associated > Arthropoda: Insects > Digestive system...
CACCTTGCGTATACTTCCACCGGTACCGCCGGCGCCGGCCGCGACCAGTTCAACCACCAGCCGTTCCCAGGCCAGGGCTTCGGCCTTGGGCGGTTCCGCGCCGTCAACGGCGCAGAGCATGGTCTGGATTGTTACCGGGGCACAGGCGGCGAATTCCCTTATTTTCGCTGTCAGCTTTTCGTGGGACAGGTTTCCGGCGTCCGGATTCCGGACGTTGATTCTACCGTACCAGTCCGGAGTACCGGCATCCAGTTTTAGCCATACGTCCAACTCCGGCGAACCGGCGGCGGCGGCGCGCAAAACGGAAAACATACGCGGTTCCAGCAGACCGGTGCCGTTGGTAATAAGCACAAGCCGCGAAGCCGGAACAGCCTCGTCCCGGACACGGGTCGCAAGTTCCAGCGCGTCGGGGAAATCCGGCGAAAGCGTCGATTCGCCATTGCCGGAAAAACAGACATCCATGACACGTTCGTTCCGGTTCAACGCGGAGGCAAGGCTGTCCCTTAAATCGCGTTCCATTTGCTCAAGGGAAAACACCGCGCCGTTTGAAAACGGAAACACCTCACAGTAGGGGCAGTCAAAGGAACAGTGCTTCCGGCCGGGGAAAAGATTTATCCCCACGGAAAGACCGCCGGAACGCCGCGAGTAAACCGGATACACCAGAACGCCTTTTTCCCGCAGACGGCCCATATCCACCTTCCTACTTTCTGGCCGCCGCGCTCAACGCGTGGCCTTCCAGACCTTCAGCGCGGGCCATTACCTCCGCCGCGCGGCGCGTTTTTTCAAAGCCGTCGCCGGGGGCGCACCGCAAAGTGGTAACGGTTTTAAGAAAATGCCGGACCGAAAGCCCGCCGGTAAAACGGGCGTTTCCCATGGTCGGCAGTACGTGGTTGGTTCCGGCGGAATAATCACCAAGCACCTCCGCTGAAAGGTTGCCGATAAAAAGCGAGCCGTAGTTTTTCAGCAACGGCACCCACCGGTCCGCGTCGGCAACGTGAAGCTCCAGATGCTCCGGAGCGATCGCGTTGGCAATGCGTACCGCCTCTTCCGCGCTCCGGTACACAACAATAAGCCCGCCGGAATCCAGGGACGCGCGGGCCGTGTCGGCGGTGGGCAGCCGGGCCAGTCGCCGTTCCAGCGCGGACGTTACCTGTTCGGCCAGTTCCACGCCGGAAACCAGCGCCCAGGCCCTTGCGTCCGGATCGTGTTCCGCCTGGGCAATCATGTCCGCCGCCACAAAGTCGGCTCCGCCGGCCTCGGCACCGTCGGCAATAATCAAAACGTCGCTTGGCCCGGGGAGAAAGTCTATGCCAACCTCGCCAAAGAGAATCCGTTTGGCGGTTACCACATGCTTGCTTCCGGGCCCGGCGATCATGTCAACGCGGGGAACGGATTCCGTGCCAAGGGCCAGCGCGGCTATGGCCTGCACCCCGCCGATCGCAAACACGCGCAGTCTGCCCACGCGTTCGCCCGCCATGGCTTCCGCCGCGATTCCGGCGGCGGCCAGAATTTTTCCGTCCGGCAAACCGTTTTCCCGGGGAGGAGACGCAACGACAAGTTCTTCCGCGCCGGCGCAAAAAGCCGGAACCAGCGCCATAAGAACCGACGAAAACAGAGGGAAACGCCCCCCCGGGGCATAGACCGCAACCTTTTCTATGGGAATAACCCGCTGGCCGGTAACAAGCCCCGGTTCCATTTCATACTCGAAGTCGGAAAACTGCTCCCGCTGCTTCATCGAAAAACGCTTAATATGATTCGCCGCAAGTTCCATCGCCGCCGCAAGTTCCGGATCTTCGGCACGCAGATCCGAAAGCGCCCGTTCCACCTGGGACATTGGAACCTCAAGCCGCTCGGGCGAACTGCGGTCAAAGCGCTCCGCAAAACTCCGCACCGCCGCGTCCCCCCGGGCCCGCACCGCCGCGACGATTTCCTTTACGGCGGATTCAACCGCGTCGTCGTTTACGCTTTCCGCGCCTGTCTTCCAGTGCGCGTCAAACTCCGCGCCGTCGATTGTTTTCATTTTCCGCTCCTTACGGCAAAACCGTCCATCACTTCCACGCACCTTTCAAGAAACACGTCCATTTCGTCGTCCGTCCCTATGCTGACGCGCAAAAAGTCGGCGACGCGCTCCCCGGAGAAATGCCTGACAAGAATTCCCCGTTCGCGCAACGCGGAGAAAAATTCCGCGCCGGTAATGCCCGGCGGTTTTGCGAAAACGAAGTTCGCCGCCGACGGCAAAACCGTAAAACCAAGGCCGCGCAAGGTTTTTGCAACACGTTCCCTGGTGTCAACAACCCTGCGATTAATTTCGTCGTAATAAGCCGCGTCCGAAACCGCTGCGGCACCACCGGCCAGCGCCAGCCGATCCAGCGTGTAGGAATTAAAGGAATCCCTTATACGGCAGAGCCCTTCGATCAACGCCTCCCCGCCAACGGCGTAACCGACACGCAAACCGGCAAGCGAAGCCGACTTGGAAAGCGTGTGCACGACAAGCAGATTCGGGTGCGCGTCAACGTAACGAACGGCGGACTCCACTCCGGAACCGGCGTTTCCCCCAAACGCGACATACGCCTCGTCAAGGATTAAAACCCGGCCCCGCTTTTCCAGACGTTTAGCCAAGGCAAGAATCTCCTCCAGCGGCAAGGCAATCCCCGTAGGGGCGTTGGGGTTGGGAATAACCACGCCCCCGCAGTCCCCCCCCGGGGGGGGCGCGTAGTCTGAAAGCGCGACGGAAAAATCGTCGCGAAGCGGAACGGCGCGGTAGGGAACGTCCCAGAGTTTGGCGTACACCGGATAGAAACTGTAGGTAATATCCGGAAAAAGCACCGCCCCCCCCCCGTCGTCTCCGTCCCGAGCGCTTGCGAAAAAAGCGCCGAACGCGAACCCCAGAATTTCGTCGGAACCGTTTCCGGCAAAAACCCGTTCCAGTTTAACGCCGTAACGTGCCGCAACGGCCTCCCGGAACGCGGTACAGGCCGGATCGGGGTAAAGCCGGAGTTCGCCGTCCACCGCGTTTTTGATGGCCGCCATAACTTTTGGCGACGGCGGATACGGATTCTCGTTGGTGTTAAGCTTGACGAACCGCCGCGCGGATTTGGGCTGTTCGCCGGGAACATACGGCGAAAGATTTTTCGTGCGGGCGTTCCAGAATAAGCTCATCAGTGTTTGTGCCTTCGATCAAGCTCGTCCAGAACCTCGCCAACCTCCACTCCGGCGCGGCTCATCAGCACGGTGGCAAAGTACAGAAGATCCGCCGCCTCCCAGACAATCTCGTCGCGGCTTTTGGCGTCGCAAAGTTCCTTCGCCTCCTCCATAACCTTTTCCCGGACATGGTCGTCGTCCAGCGTGGCCGTGTAGGAACCCGGAACCGGATTCTTCAAACGGGCGGCGACAACGCTCTGAAGAAATTCCCACGTAAAGGTTCTGTCCGTCGAAAAACACGACCACGCGCCGGTGTGGCAAACGTTGCCTATCAGGTTTACCGTCGCAAGCAGAGTGTCGCGGTCGCAGTCCGCCCGCATCCTTACAAGCTGCAAGGTGTGACCGGAAGTCTCCCCCTTCATCCAGAGCTGGTTCCGACTGCGGCTGCGAAAACACACGTTGCCCCGGCTGAAAGTTTCGGTCAGCGCCTCCATGTCCGAAAAACCGGTCATCAGAACCTGCCCGTCCGGAGCCTGAATGACAATGGGCAAAAGCGCCTCCGAATCGGCGTTGTAGCCTTTTTTCCAGTTAAGGGAAACCGCGAACGCGTCGGCAAGACTGACGCTCCCGGTGTAGAGCGCCATGCCAAGCTGAACGTCGCAACCCATGGCGGCAAGGCCCCCGATTTCCTCCAGAGTGGAAACGCCGCCGGCAACGGTAATCTGGCACAAGACCGCGTCGCGCAGTTTCCGCACAGGCTCAAGGTTTATGCCGGTCATGGTACCTTCGCGCTCCACGCAGGTAAAAAGCAGTTCGCCGGCGAAAGGCTCCACGGCCTTTGCCGCCTCAATCAGATCAAGCCCGGTGGGGGTTTTCCAGCCGTCCACCACTATTTCGCCGTCCCGCGCGTCCACCGCGACAATCAGCCGCTCGCGTCCTATCGTTTGCGACATTTCCCGCAGAAACGGCAGATTCACGCCGAAGCCGCCGCCGGAAACGCGAAACGCGCTTGAACCCACGATGATTTTACACGCGCCAAGGCTCACCAGCGTCTTTGCCTGTTCCGGCGTTCTGATTCCGCCGCCCACGCGACAGTCGGCCTTTCGCAGAATCGGTTTGATCATTTCGATATTGGAACCGGTTCCCATCGCGGCGTCCAGATCGATAACCGCGACCTCTCCGTAGCGGTCGAATTCCTCCGCCAATTCCAGGGGATTGTCCCTTTCCAGAACCTTTTCCGCGCCCTGCCTAAGCTGGACGACCTTGCCGCCCTGTATGTCAATTGATGCTATAACCACAAGGACATTTTAGCACAGCGCGGGGGAATTTGGAATAGAACGGCCGGCTTGCCCCGCCCGCCGCGGATTGCGTCCAGTTTTCCACGGCCAAACCCTGAATCCTGGAAAATTCGCCCGCGTTGTTTGTAACAAGCGTCATGCCCTGCGATTTCGCGTGCGCCCCAATCAGCATGTCCAGCGGCCCTATCACACACCCCTTAGTCCGCAAGTCTTTTTTGACAACACCGTATTCCCGGGCCGCGCCTTCGTCAAAACGTTTTACGCCTATAAGCGCCAAAAATCCCAGCAGCGCAATCCGGTTTTTTTCCCTGTGACCGCTGTTTTCGATTCCGAATTCCAGTTCCGCCAGGGTTACCGCCGAAACAAACAGCCCCTTCGCCCTGTTTTCCCAAAGCCGCCGCAACACGTTTTCCGGCCGCTTTTTGATAACGTAGATACAGGTATCCGTGTCGAGCATGTACATTACAGCGGTTCCCTTTCCCGGTCACTCCCCTGCTGCCTTCCTTCGGACATGAAATCGTCGGAAAAACCGTTCAGCCCGTTCAGGAACACCTCCCATTCCCCGTCAACCGGAAACAGAATGACGGCCTCGCCCACTTTTTGAACGTAGACGCTGTCCCCCCGGAACTGGCACTCTTTGGGAAGCCTTACGGCCTGGCTTCTGCCGTTTGCAAATAAACGCGCGGTTTGCATAACACCCTCCAGTTTTAGTATATATCGCGATATATACCGCGTCAAGGGAATTGTTCGAGATTTGCAACGCAATCCTATTTTGCTTTTTCCGCCACTTTTGCTTGACACAACACTCAAAGCGCCATACCCTTAGCCAGAGGTTGCGTTACGCTCATGTTTCGGTGCTACTGCGAAACCTCACAAATACCTTCTGAATAAGGGAAGCAAAAACAAGACCACGACAATTGCCTGAACAGGAAAGCAATTTGTGTTAGACTGCGGGTACTCTTCATGAAGGACTACACGTGGGCAATAGAAAATGTGACAGCAGATTCGATAAAGTAACCATCGGTAAAGCGGAAAAATGGCTTGTTGACGCGGCAAAGAAAGTAGGGCTGGATATTGACGGTTTTAAACACGAGATAACGAACGATTTCGTAAGCCATGTAAGAAAACATCATGCGCATGAAAAATTTGAAGCCGAAAGAGGGCAGGTTGCCATAAAAGAGGCCGATTTTGGCAGAATACCGAAGCTGATAAAAGCCCCCGATTATGCGATAGTCGGCGCAAGGCGAGACAACAAAAACTTCCTGATTTATGCAAAAAAAACGGCGGATGGAACGATGCTTTATTTTGAGGAGATACTGGCTGGCAGAAAAAACAGGGCGTTGCGCGGAAAAACCCTGTTCAAGATTAAAGGGGATATTGATGAAAAAAAACTGGCCTCGATTGTAACGCTCAACGGGAAGACGGACATTTCCAGGGCAAAAAAAATAGCCAGCGAGATGGGAGGCCATTCCCACGATAAAGACGTGTAATCACGCTCTACGGCAGCCACTTCCGCCAAACTACTCGCTGACATTTTGAGCGACCCACACGCCAGCGAACCGCTCAATTACAGTGTCGTTTCTTTCCGGAAACCTGTCAAGCGGGTGCGCTGCATTACCCCATTTTTTTCAGTTCCGACAACCGCGCTCCAACGGCGACGCTTACTGCGTTTTCCAGGTCCGCCTGCACGCCCTCCCTGAACCGCTCAATTGCGTCGTCGGTATAGGAAGCTTCCATGGAAAACAACTGCGGAGTGTCAAACTCAAGCGCCCCCGCTATACGCTCAAGCATTTCGGGTGAAGGAAATTTGTTTTCCTGTTCAATCTGCGAGATGTAATGGGTGGAAATCTCAGCTTTTTCAGCCAGATTTGCCTGGGAAAGCCCCAAAATTCGCCGTCTTTTTTTTATATTTTGCGATAGTAAGGCTCTCAGGCTTGTCATCGGCTAGTCATCCTGAAAATTCAACTTCATATGGCAAATTATTGTTGACAAGTGCCAAATCGGCATGATACAATACTACCATTAGGCACATTCGATGAAAATCAATCAATTTGCCGAAATGTTAAACCAAACGGCCAAGCGGGGCCAAGGTAAAAAATGGAGTTTAATATGAAAAATACAAGCAGATTTTTAGGAATTACCGCCTTTGCCGCGGTAGTCGTGCTTTTGTCGGCGGGATGCGCCTCGACACAGACGGCAAGCCCCGGCGGCATGACGCTGGATCGGGCAATCGCGGATGCCGCGACCCGCATAGACGGGCGGATTCCGGCGGGATCGAAAATCGCGCTGCTTAACTTCACTTCACCCTCGGATCGTTTTTCCCTGTACGTTCTGGACGAGCTTTCTGCGAACCTGCTGGACAGCGGAAAACTTATCGTGGTTGACCGCAGGGAAATAGACCTAATCCGCACGGAAATTGATTTTCAATATTCCGGGGAAGTCGCCGACGATTCGATGCAGGCGGTTGGCCGCAGGTTGGGAGCGCAGTCAATCGTATCCGGCTCGTTAGCGGAAATTGGAAGAAACATGTATCGCGTAGTGTTCCGCGTACTAAACGTCGAGACCGCCGTCGTCGAAGTGCATCACCGGGCGAACATAGTCGCCGACAGCCTTGTTCTGGCCTTGCTTGAAGGCGGCAGAACGAGCCCAACGGGCTCTCCGCAGCATTCGCGAGCGGCGCAAACACCAGTAACGCTGGTGGTACAGCCAGCGGTTCAGGCCCCGGTGGAGCAAACCGGGCAGGTGGAGGCTCCCCAGCCGGTTGCTACTCCTGCTACCGCCCCTGTCGTAGTTGCCCAAGCTCCGGAGCCGAGGCTGGCAAACGGAACACGCACTTTCCACCCAAGACCGCAGGCATACCAAGGAGCCCGTGCTGTTCATGCTTTTGTGGAATATGTCGTAGTACGAAATGAATACATGACTATTCGCATAAGGCCTGGGCCAACAGGTGATGTTGGTGCTGTCGTTGGTGGCACCAACATCAACATGTTTGGATTCAGGGAATGGTCACGAGTCCAACTGCAAGATTTGGATCGCCCTGAAAGGACATTTACTCCTGTGCAAGGTGACCAAACTCGTTCTAATACGTGGAACAGGGGCGGTTGGCTAACGTTCAGAAACGTAAACGCCACGCGGTTCAGCCTGACCTGCGTTGCCAACTCGCCACGGGTTGTTTTTGATGAAATCAGGCTTGGAGCCCCGGACTAAACGTACATCTTAAAAACGGAGATTTATATGAAGAAAATGCTTTGGGGAACAATCCCCCTGATTGCGCTTTTTATTGGATGCGCCTCGACACAGACGGCAACTCCTGGCGGCATGACGCTGGACCAGGCAATCGCGGACGCCGCCGCCCGCATAGACCAGCGCATTCCGGCGGGCTCGAAAATAGCCCTGCTGAATTTCAGTTCCCCTTCGGACCGGTTTTCCCTTTACGTCCTGGACGAGCTTTCCGCGAACCTGCTGGACAGCGGAAAACTTATCGTGGTTGACCGCAGGGAAATAGACCTTATTCGCGGCGAATTCGATTTCCAGCTTTCCGACGAAGTGGGCGACGACTCGATGCAGAGCATGGGGCAGATGCTGGGGGCGCAGTCCATCGTATCCGGTTCCCTGACCGAAATAGGCGGCGACTACCGGATTGCAATCCGCGTGCTGAACGTGCAGAGTGCCGCCATTGAGGTACACTTTAGGTCGGACATAGCCAACGACAGGCGCGTTCAGGCCTTGCTTGCGGGCGGCAGAGCCGGCGGGATGGCGGGCACGCCGCAACGTCCACCCGCGGCGCAAACACCGGTAACGCCGGCGGTACAGGCACCGCCCGCTCCGGCCGCCCCCACAATAACCGCCATAGAGGTAACCGCCCGATCCGCCGGCACGCTGTTTTTCCAGGACCGGGAAATGGCGACAATGTGGGACGGCGAAACCTACACCATAACCATCGACGGCCCCGGAACCTTCGCGTTGAGGCTGGCTATGGCGGATCGCACGGAAACCCGCTCCGTCGTGGTCAACGCAAGGGGAATAACCAGAGTGAACTTCGGCGGCACTTTCGCGGTAGGCGATGTCGGCCCGGCGGGCGGCATAGTTTTCTACGACAGAGGCCGCCACATAGACGGCTGGCGCTGGTTGGAGGCGGCATCCCGGGACCTTGCCGCACCGGCGGAATGGGGGGCGAATGGACAAGACGTAATAGGCACGAGTACGGCGTTGGGGACGGGAGTGCGGAACACACAAATCATCGTGAACCATTTGAGGCAACGTAATGAGAGCGGCAGGGCGGCGGAGCTTGCGCAGAATTTTATTCAGAACGGTTTTACGGACTGGTTTTTGCCAAGCAGGGAGGAACTAAATCTAATGCACATAAACTTGCAGCAGAGGGGGCTGGGAAATTTTACAGGTAGTTGGTACTGGTCTTCTTCACAAGCAGCAGCACATGCAGCGTGGCTCCAGAACTTCAATGATGGCCGACAAGTTGCCAGCGTCTGTTTTATTGCTAATCGCAATTTCTCTAAGTCGAATGCATTATCCGTACGCCCCATACGGGCTTTTTAATGCCAAGTTTACCAAGGAGATTTTCATGACGAAAAAGAAACGAACAGTTTACGGCGCGTTTGCCGTAATTTTCGCGCTTGCCTTTACCGCCTGCGCGGCAACCCCCGCTCCCGCTCCGGGACCATCGCCACTGGTTGAACTTAGCAGGGCAATCCGCGACGTGTCGAACCATTTGAACGGCAACGTCCCGTCGGGAAGAATGATCGCCTTCGTAAACGTTCAGTCCGGTTCCGCGGATCTTTCCAATTTCATTATCGACGATCTAATCGCGAACGCCGTTAACGACAGAATCTTTACCGTGGTAGACCGCCAGCAACTGGACCACATCCGCGCCGAGCAAAACATCCAACTGTCCGGAGAAGTCGACGACGAAACGGCCCGCAGCATAGGCAGCTTTCTGGGTGCGCACACAATCGTGTCCGGAAGGGTAAGCTCGTTCGGCGGATACTTCCGTTTAACAATACGCGCCCTGGACGTGGAAACGGCGGAAGTACAGGGCCAGTACAACCGGATTATCGGCACGGAAAGGGCCATGTCCGCGCTAATGGGCGGCGGCGGCCAAGCAGCGCAAGCTCCCGCAGTACAACCCGTGCGAACCCCGGCGGCGCAAACTCCGGCCGGCCAGGCGGCGGTTACCCAACCCGCTCCGGCCGCCCCCGCAATAACCGCCATAGAGGTAACCGCCCGATCCGCCGGTACGCTGTTTTTCCAGGACCGGGAAATGGCGACAATGTGGGACGGCGAAACCTACACCATAACCATCGACGGCCCCGGAACCTTCGCGTTGCGGTTTGTTATGGCAGATCATACAGCCACCCGTACTATTTCGATTGCCATGCGGGGAGTAACACGGGTAAGTTTTGGCGGGGTATACACAGTAGGTCAACGTGGCCCTGCGGGCGGGATAGTCTTTTTTGATAAAGGTTCTTATTCAGACGGCTGGCGCTTTCTGGAAGCGGCTCCTGTATCAACAGAGTTTACTGCTCCATGGGGAAATGTAGATGTACGCGGAACAAGTACAGCCTTGGGATTTGGGAGAAGCAATACTCAAGCAATTGTACGAGCGCTTTCAAATGCCGGCTTAGTAGGACAAGCTGCACAGGTTGCCGATTCTCTCGTGTATGGCGGGTTTAACGATTGGTTTTTGCCCAGCAGCGATGAGCTTGATTGGATGTTCCGAAATTTAAGGGAAAGAGGCTTGGGCGGTTTTGCAAATGCGACCTACTGGTCTTCCTCACAAAGTGCCAGCCTTCATTGGACTGTGTGGAATCAAAATTTTAACAATGGCAACCGGTCTGCGCCAAATCAAATACGTTTTAAGGACACGACATTCCGCGTTCGTGCTATTCGGGCTTTTTAGTGGCAACACACTGCCTTGGGCAGTTTGAAAATACCGCAAACTTTGCGGATTAAGGAGCGGAACATGGAAATTAATTTCATGGACAAGTATGGTAGCAAGGTGGGCTACTTAAACAGCTTGAATGACATCATGGATAAGTACGGCAGCAAAGTTGGATACCTAAACGGCAATGACATCATGAACAAGTACGGCAGCAAAGTCGGCAGCATAAACGGCAAAGACATCATGGACAAATACGGCAGCAAAATAGGCACTGTTGATAATTTTCCATGGCATATTTTTGGATAACACCGCTAACGCCGGTTTAGGCCCGCGCAAAGAGATTTGGCAGGCGGCGTTACTGTGAAACGCCAAAGCGGGAACGGCTGTTCCCGGGAAATTATAGCCGACGGGCTTTAAACGCAAAGAGGTTAAATATGGCTAGAAGACTATCAAAAAGTGAACTGTGCAGTTCCTGTCTTGCGATTCGTCCGCGTATGAATGACGGGAGTCTTGACGATGCGGTTAGTGTTTTTATGGACAGCGATGGATACAAGAAACCCGAAGGCCCCTCCTTCATAAACCCAATGTTGCTTGTTTATTTGGAGGACAACGGCGGTTGCCAAAAGTGCATAAACGTAATTCGGGGAGCCTGATTTGCACTTGTCACAGTGTTTAACTGCCGGCTTGGGCATTGCAACATCCTACACTGACAACGGGGAATTTCCTGAAGTAATCCCATTGTCGGTTTGGGCTTAATATAAAGCGTCAGGTGGCGTTCCTGTAGTAACGCTGAACTGTAAAAAGTTTGTTTCAAGAATTATAGCCGACGGGCTAAAACATGAAGGAGTTTATCATGGCAAAAATGGATGCTGCGGCATATATGAAACGTGCCGATGAGTATGGTAGCAAAGGTAACTACGAACTGGCTTTATCGAACATGAAAATAGCCGTGGCAATGGATCCCAATAATGTTGAGCATCGGGAAAAACTTGAGAGGCTGTTTGTGTTTATTGAGGGGAAATCAAATCCGCCTGATTTTGGAAGCACTAGAAAATCAACGCCAATTGCTTATCTCCTGTTTGTTTTTTTGGGGCTCTTTGGCATTCATCAGTTTTATATCGGCAATATCGTATCTGGCGCTTGGCGATTAATACTGCTGTTTGTTATTATCTTTTTCCCTTTTGAAGGTACTTGGGCTTCTGTGTTATATATCATATGCGCTCTCACTGTCATCGTTTTTTGGGGCAAAGATCTCATAACATTGGGCAAACAGGTTTGTTCCACAAGCACTCGCATTTACTTCATCCCTGTCATACGGTTTCTTTTCAACGGCATCTACAACATCCCTGTCATAGGATCCATCTGTTCCTTTGTCAGAGGTGTTATCGATATTATTTTAAGGGGGATCAAAATGATAATACCTCGCATCAACGGGGTTTTCGGCGGTGCTATTGTCGGTACCATTGTTGGCAGTATAGGGGGCATCGTTATCATTTTTATCGGGTACAATATGGGAGGCATCGGAGGTCTCATCGTCTCTGCCATTGGCATTCTTTTGGCAGTTATCTTCGGCATCAATGGTGGCATTAGCGGTGGCACTAGCGATGAATCTTTGTGATATCCTGTTGCAGTAGAATTTGCAGGAGCAGGGCATGAACTACTGGGATGAAGTTAAACGGATTCAGGTCTCGATGAGGGGTGCTTCGATTTATACCGAAGAGGCAATCAAAATCATTGATAAGATTACCGGAAAACACGGCTATTTTTTCACGGTCGGCGGTATCTACAAGGCTGTCCCCATTGAGGAAATCAACAGGATAATCTCGGATGCCAAAAGCAGGGGCGGGGACGATGCGGTAATGGCGGCAGAAATGGAGGAAGCCTATAAAGACGAAGGCCCCTTTGTCGTTGGAGAGGACCTTACGGAAGCCGAAATCACCGAAAATAAAACCGCGCTTGACAATGTTATTCGGCAGCTTGAGACTGAAGTTTCCGAATACCTAAAAAAACGCGGGGCTTGATGTGCCTGCAAAAAAGGAGAAATAAACATGCCCACGATTACCACGGCAGATGAAGCCCTGGCGGCGGTGAAAGAAAACGGCGACAACCTTGCACGTATACCCAAAGAACTTATAACGGCGGAAGTGTGCCTGGAGACCGTAAAGAAAAAGGGTTATGCGCTTCAATATGTGCCAGGAGAATACAGGACAATGGAATTGTGCCTTGAGGCGGTAAGGCAGGAAGGTTATGCGCTTCGGTTTGTACCGGAAAATCTTAGGACGGCGCAAATCTGCCATGAGGCCGTAAAGCAGGAAGGCCGCGCGCTTCGAGATGTGCCTAATGAATTCGTAACGGCGGAAATCTGTCTTGAAGCCGTTAAGTGTATAAGCAGGCTTGATAAGCTTGAGTATGAACTGGATGTGGCTATTGAAGAGGCAGCGAAAGCTAGTAACGGTATGTCCGCTCGCGAGATAGTAGAAGGTTTTAATAAAAATTCGTTGCCGCAAGAAGTAAGCAATATAGTTCTTGCCGAATTTTGCCCTGATGCGCTTCGGTTTGTACCCGAAGGGCTGAAGACGGCGGAGTTATGTCTTGAAGCGGTAAAGACCAGTGGCACGGGGCTTAAATATGTACCTGAAGAACTCAAGACAGCGGAATTATGTCTTGCAGCAGTGAAGTCCGGTGGTAATGCCCTTCAATTTGTACCTAAAGAACTCAAGACGGAAGCACTCTGTTTTGAGGCGGTAAAGTCCAGTGGCAGCGGGCTTGAATATGTGCCGGCAGAACACAAGACAGAGGAGCTTTGCCTTATAGCTGTTAAGAAGAGCGGCACGGCGCTTCAATTTGTGCCAGAAAAATTCAAAACAATAGAATTGTGTATTGCGGCGGTTGTATCCGATGGCAGCGGGCTTAAATATGTGCCGGCAGAACACAAGACAGAGGAACTTTGCCTTCAAGCTGTCAAGGGGGACGGTTGGGCGCTTCAATATGTGCCAGAAAAATATCTGCCCAGGACAGCGGCATCCCTCCAGACCCCCGCCGATACCTATTCGTCATCCTATTTTTCTTCTGGGAAATAAGCGGATGCACAAGGAACTTTACGGGGCATACCCGGAATTTCAGGAGGCGAACATGGTTGCAAACCTGGAGGCCGAGCACAGGCGGATAGGGCTAAGGTGGGCGTACGAGAAGGGAAGAACTCATCAAGAAAACCGAGGCCGGGACATGGGAAAAGGCGAATGCGAAGTTGGCCAAATCGCAATCCCGGCTAATCGGCCTTTTTAGGCAGGGATACACCGCAGATTGAGGTGGAAAAGCTGCTGGCCCGGGAAAGGGCAAAGGAAGCCGCCGCCGCTTGCCGGGATATGCCGCGGCAAAAAGCCGATTTGCAGGCGCTGGCTCGCATGATACCGTTTTGCGTTCAATATGAAAATTGATTTCCGTGACCGCCGTCCGTGGCGGTCGCTTGACAGCGGGCAAAAAATATCGTAAAGTAGAAACAGAAGGTAAGTTCAGCCCTTTTCCGCGCGAACGCAAAAGCCGTCGCCAGGAAACACAAACTGAAGCAAAGGAGAGATATGATGATTGCCAAGATTATTGCCGTCCTTGTTACTTTTGCTGTTGCGGTGGTTCCCTCCGTTATGGCGCAGGCTGCGGAATCCGGAACCGCGGGCGAGCAGTCCGACGAACAAACCGTGGAAATGATGATAATCCGCGAGTCCAGCATGTCGTCCAACCGCGAATTGAATCTGTTCGCCCTGGAAAACACCGAAAGCGCCATTGGGCGGGGCAACACCGGTACCGAGGTATACGCGGCGCTGGAACGCCTTGTTTTCTCGGGTACCCAAAACCGGGCCGTGATAAGGGGACACGTCGTAAACAACTTCCCCGACGTGCGGCGGGAAGCGGCAAGGCAGCTTGGCCTTGTGGGAACAGAGGAAGCAAGGGCGATTCTTCTTAGAGCTTGTCTTTCGGAAGTGGACCCAATGGTTATGTACGAAATTATCAACTCCATCGGCGGTATTGAGCTGGAAAACAACGAGCAGGCGATTGCTACCATTGTATGGGTTGCCGGCAGGTTCCACCGCGCCCCGGCGCCGAGCAACCACGTTGCCATGGCGGCGGTTAACGCCCTGGACAGCCTTTCCGAAAGGGACGGCGGTCTTACGAACCCCAGCGCGTTCATGTACCTTTTTGCGGTGGCGGAAGGCCCCTATGTCCACCACGTTAGAAGCAGGGCGTGGGAAGTAATAGACGGCCTGCGTGAACCCAACGAAGAATAATCTTTTGGTTTTGAAAAAAGCTGCGGATCAGTTCCGCAGCTTTTTTTGTGTGCGGCGGGTGCATCGGGTTTTAGGACAAAATTGCGGAAAACGTCATTTGATCTGCAACGTTCCGGTTTTTTTTGTGTCTACTCTTGTAGGGCATTGAGTTTTATCGCAGATTGCTCTATATGTGTACTGTGGCCTGCGAACAAGGAGATTTGGCGTGAACAACAGACAGGGCATTTTAGTTGTCCTTGCATCGGCTGCAATCCAGCTTATTATCGGAACCGCTTACCTTTGGAGCCTGTTTCAGACGGGTATTGCCAACAGCCTGTTTGACGGCGACAACGCCGCAGCGGGGCTCACGTTTTCGCTCCTGCTTGCCACGCTTACAATAGGAAGCGTTATAGCCGGCAAGCTGGACGCCAAGTATTCAACCCGGACCGTGGTTTTTGCCGGCGGGATTATCCTTAGCCTTGGGTTTTTCCTTGCGTCGTTTGTAACCGCCTCCGCGCCGTGGCTGCTGTGGGCGACCTACGGCGTCATGGGCGGTTTTGGGATGGGGTTTACCTACGCCACGACAATCGCCTGCGCGCAGAAGTGGTTTCCGCATAAAAAGGGGCTCGTTACCGGGATAATCGTGTCCGCGCTTGGCTTCGGCGGCGTGGTTTTCGCCTTTGTCATCCAGGGTTTAATCAACGCTTTTGGGGGGCCCGGCCTGCCCGGCGCTCCGGGGGGCGAGGCGATGACGTTCCGGATTCTCAGCGGGGTTTTCCTTGTCATCTGCACCGCCGGAAGCCTTTTCCTGAAAACTCCCCCGGCGATTGCCCCCGCGGGCGGTGCCGGCGCGGCGGCAAAGGCGGCGGCCAACTACACGCCCCGGGAAATGCTGAAAACGCCGCAGTTTTACCTTCTGACTTTTACGCTGCTGACCGCCTGCATCGGCGGGCTCATGATGATAAACTTTGCAAGGCCCATTGCGGTTGCGAAGGAGCTTACGGCGACCGCCGCCACCGTCGCCGTTCTGGTAATCTCGATATTCAACTCGGTGGGCCGCGTAATCTGGGGCATGATCTCGGACAGGATAGGGCGGCTGAACACAATAATCATTTTGCTGTCCGGTTCCGCGCTTCTTTCCCTTTTCGTTACAGTGGCGGCGTTTCCCTGGATTTACGTTTTGATAGCGTTTATCGGGTTCTTCTACGGCGGCCTTTTGAGCAACTTCCCGGCGCTGACCGCCGACACTTTTGGGACAAAGTACATGTCGTCCAATTACGGGATTGTGCTTTTGGGTTTTGGCACCGGGGCGATTATCGCGTCGCAGGTGGCCGGCCGCTACAACAATCTTGTTGAAGTGGGAAACGTCGGCCCCATGTTTCCGGCGTTCATGATTGCGTCGGCCTGCGCCGTTGCCGGAATTGTCATGACGCTGGTTTTCAAAACACTTAGCGGAAGGGCAAAATAGCGGCACCGGTTTGAACGGATACGTGGAAGAGTTTGCGTGAACGAATTTATCGCTATTGATTTTGAAACGGCGATGTATTCGCCGGACAGCGCGATATCCGTAGGTCTGGTGAAGTACCGCGACTTCGAGGCAGTCGACGCTTTTTATTCGCTTATCCGCCCGCCGCGGCTGTATGTCAGACCGGACTTTACCGAGATTCACGGCCTTACCGCTGACGACGTTAGGGACGCGCCGGATTTTGGGCAGGTTTGGGAAGATAAAATACGCGGGTTTATCGGGGCGACTCCTTTGGCGGCGCACAACGCGGCGTTTGACATAAAGGTGCTCCGCGCGACGCTGGGATACTACGGCGTTCCGCTTCCGGAACTCAGGTATTTCTGCTCCCTTGCGCTGGCCAGGCGCGTATGGCCCGGACTTCGCTCCCATGCCTTGACCGCGCTTGGCAGGGAATTTAACATAATATACGACGCGCACAACGCCCTGGCCGACGCGGAAACCTGCGGGAAAATTATTTCGCTGTGCATAGCGGAGGTCTCCGGAAAGGGGCGCGGGAAAAAAGGCCTTGCCATTGCGGAAACCCTGAGGGCGGCGGGGCTGGAAATGAAGACGCTGAATCGCGAATAACGCTGACAGGAAACGGAAGGAAGGAAACATGCAGGACCACAAGGAATACTGGAAAACCAGAATCGCCGAGGCGCTAAACGCGGCGGCAGAGGAAACCGGCGTTGAGGCCGACGTAAAGCCGGCGCAGATCGCCGCGGAAATTCCCCCCAGCCCGGAAATGGGGGACCTGGGTTTTCCCATGTTCGCCTTTGCAAAAACGTTTCGCAAGGGGCCGCCGGCAATAGCCCAAATGGTCCGCGAAAAACTGGCATCGGACGCCGGGGAAGAAAAAGGCACGTTCGAGGCTCAGGGCCCTTATCTTAACGTCAGGCTAAACCGGGCTCTGGCGGCAAAAGACGTTCTGGCGCAGATTCTTGAAAACGGCGGCGGCGATTTCCGGTTTGGCAGACCGGGCACCATGACCGGAAAAAAAATCGTCGTGGAGTTTTCCAGCCCCAACACCAACAAGCCGCTGCACCTGGGGCACCTTCGCAACGACGTTCTTGGCGAAAGCGTTTCGCGCATACTTGCGGCATGCGGCGCGGATATGCGCAAACTCTGCATCATCAACGACAGGGGCATACACATCTGCAAGTCCATGCTGGCGTACAAGGAACACGGCGGGGGCAAAACACCGGAGTCCGAAGGAACGAAGAGCGACCACTTTGTCGGCGAATGGTATGTCTGTTTTAGCAAAAACCTTAAAAAGGAAACCGACGAACTGATGCAGGGGGGGGGGGCTGAAAAAAGAGGAAGCCGAAGCGCGAGCGCCGCTTATGGCCCGCGCCCAGGAACTGCTGCGGAAGTGGGAAGCCGGGGATCCGGAAACGGTGGAACTGTGGAAGACCATGAACTCGTGGGCCATTGAGGGCATGAAGGAAACGTACAGGCGCACCGGTATTTCCTTTGACAAATACGATTTCGAAAGCGATATCTGGCTTTTGGGCAAGGAGGAAGTGCTCAAGGGGCTGGAAAAAGGGCTTTTCCACCGCCAGGACGACGGCGCGATTGCCGTGGACCTTACCGAGGAAAAACTTGACAAAAAAATTCTCCTTCGCAGCGACGGCACCGCGATCTACATTACGCAGGACTTTGGGACGGCGATTAGCCGGTACGGGGACTGGCCATTTGACAAAATGATCTACGTGGTGGGATCCGAGCAGCAGTACCACTTTAAGGTGCTGTTCGTGCTGTTAAACAAACTGGGCTACTCCTGGGCAAAAGACCTTTACCATCTTTCCTACGGCATGGTGAACCTGCCCGAGGGCAAAATGAAAAGCCGGGAGGGAACGGTTGTCGATGCGGACGACTTAATCGACAGTCTCAGGGACATGGCGCTTGCCGAGATCAGGGAAAAGGAACGCGAGGAAAAAGTGGGCGACCCTGTGGAAGTTGCGGAAAAGGTCGCGCTGGGCGCTCTGCACTACTACCTTTTGCAGACCAGCCCCCCGCGGGACATGCTTTTTGATCCGGCGGAGTCGCTGTCCTTTAACGGCAACACCGGGCCTTATCTGCAATACATGGGCGCGCGAATTTCGTCGCTGCTGCGGATGAGCGACGCACAGACGAAAACCGGAACGGAAACGCCGGACGAAAGCGTCTTTGCTCTGCTTACTTCGGACCCGGAATGGGAACTGGTAAAAACGCTTGCGTTTTATCCCCAGGCCGTAAGCGAAGCCGCCGCCGACCTTGACCCGTCGCGCCTGGCGGCATACCTCTACGAACTTTCCAAGGGTTTTAGCCGGTTTTACCACGACTGCCCAATTCTGGGCGCGGACAGACCGGAACTGTCCCGCGCAAGGCTTGGTCTGTCGCGGGCGGTACACCGGGTTTTGCGGGACGCGCTAAACTTAATCTGCGTGCCTTTTCTGGAAGTGATGTAGACGCTTTCATGACCTGCAACGACGCGCCCCAGGGCGAGGCCCAAAGGGAAAGCCGCTTTGTCCCCTCCTACATTTTCCTGTTTGCCGTTCCGGCGGTAAGCGCCCCCTACCTTGCCATTCTTCTGCGGGACCTGGGGTACAGCCCCATTTGGGTGGGAATGCTCCTGGGGATATTTTCCGGGGCCGGCATACTGGGGCCTTTCGCGTTTGGCTTTTGGGCCGACAAGGCAGGAAACTACCGCCGCGCGCTGATTGTTTCGGCCGTCATTCCCACGCTTCTTGCCTTTCCGCTGGTTCTGTGGGTTCACCCCGCGCTTACCGCCGTCTTTCTGGCGTTCATGGCGTTTGGCCTCCGGTCCACGGCATCGCTGCTTGACGCGGTAACCACCATCCAGATTGGCAATACCGGAAACTACGGCAAGATACGCGTATGGGGTTCGCTAAGTTTTATCGTTGTTTCGCTTGGCCTGCAGGTAACGCCTTTCCTAAGGCCGGAAAACGCCAGGAACATAGCCCTGTGGCTGACCCTGCTTGCCGCCATGTCCGTCGTGCCGCTGGCGCTTTTGCCGAAAAGCGCCCTCAGTTCCTCGCCGGGCCCAAAGACCGGGGGGAGGGGGACGGAAAAAACGCCGTCGGTTTTTTCGGCGTACGTGATTGGCGGCCTGGGAATTATTTTCGTAATTTCGTTTTCAATGTCCGCGGTCTACAGCTACTTTCCGCTGTACCTGACCGAAGTGCTGGAATGGGACGTGGTGGGTTTGATGTTCGCCATTGGCACGATGTCGGAAATACCGGTTATCTTTCTGTCCGCCGCGCTGATTCGCCGTTTTGGCCCCCTGCCCCTGCTTGCCGTGTCCGCCGCCGGGGTTAGCCTGCGGCTTTTGATTTGGGCGTTCCTTCCATTTGGGCCGTTTGTCCTTGCATCGCAGCTGCTCCACGCCCTGTGTTTCGGAACGTTTTTCCCCGCAATGGTGTATTTTATTGCCGGTATTTTCCCTCCCCAAAACCGGGGAAAGGGCATGTCGCTGTTTATCGCCCTGGGCACCGGGCTTCCGTCTCTTATCGGAACCCTGGTGGGGGGCTCCATTCTGGAAGCCGCCCCCGGTGCCGCCGGTTTTCGCACGCTGTTTATCCTGTACGCCGCAATCGCCGGGCTGGGGATTTTTATCTACAGCGGCATGCGCCTGGGGCGCAGGTGGGAGGAACGCCGGGGGTAGGGTTTACCTGCGTTTCAGACATCTCGATAAAGTCAGGTGATTTCAGTTTGCACAAATCCAACAACGGCTTGCTGCTGTCAAGCAATTTGTCTATTTGTGAGATTTCGAATAAAATTTTTGCCGTCAATTTACTGTCCAATCTCTACCACCTCCCCCAGCGAGTTAAGATGCACGTAAAAGTCCCGGCGCAAGTCAAAGTCGACAAGGTCAACGCTGCTTGTTAATTCCCTGTCCAGGTTAGCATATACCCGGAAGAAATTTTTTGGGGGCAAACCGGATATGCCTATATCGATATCCGACTTTGCATGAATTTTGCCGGTTACCATTGAACCAAACAGAAACACTGCCCTGCAACCTTCGTTTTTGAGCAAGCTTACGGCTTTTTCTATGTCCTCCCGGTAATTTGCAGGGAGACTTTCCAAGTTCATATCAGGAGTTTAGTATACCATGGCCGTTTCGTCAAGAACGGAGCGTTTTCGAAAAAAGCCCGCTTTGCCTTTCGCGTTTGGCCTCCAGTCCACGGCATCGCTGCTTGACACGGTAACCACCATCCAGATTGGCAATACCGGAAACTACAGTAAGATACGCGTGTGGGGTTCGCTAAGGTTTACCTGCATTTCAGTTTTCCCTGTATTCCTGCATTGCCAGGTTGCTTAATTTTTTTACGGACATTTCATTAAACATGGTTTTTTGCCATTCGGTGTAATCGAACGGCTCCCGAATAACAAGGCTGATAAACCGTTCCGCTTCCACTGGCCCCAAATGGTTAATCAAGATTTTCATTCCTTCATTTCGCAGGAGCATTTCCGTGTGCATAATTATCCCTCACTTAATCATTCCAGCAAGCAGTCAAAACCGGCGACAACAATGTACCGCCGGTTTTAGACTTACCATGCCCAGCCTATGCCGGCACCGACTCTGGGACTTGCGGCAAAGTCGCTGCCAATCACGAAGGAATAACCTATAGACGGGCTGGCAAAAAAGCCTCCTGTTTGCCCGCCAAGCCTTACCCCAATAGTCGGAGCAATCACAATCCCAATAATATCAACATGTCTTCCACCGTCCCACCATTCGTTCAACCAGTGAGCATAACCAAATCCTAAACCAAGTTCCATGAAAAACGGGAATCCTCCGGGAAAAAAGCGGGCGGTTGCCTTTGCTCCAAAGGAGAAGCCTCCGCCATGAAAAAGACTAAGATTAGCGTCAAGCCATGCGATACCGCCTATTGAAAACCAATCGTTTATATCCCGCATGTAGCTTATTCCGGCACCAAGACCAACAATCTCAAGCGAAAACCAGTTTACGCGATCCAGCCTGCGGTCTGCGCCTACTTGCCGGGGTGCGTGTGTTACGCCTCTTGCCGGATCGCCCAGTAGCGCCGCGATTACGCTGTCGTGTTGGACGTTTGCGGTATGCATGCCGCGGACGGTTCCGGTTTCGGCTTCCGTTAGCAGTATTCTGAAATGGAAAAAATCTCCGAGCGATACAAACGTTCCGTTTACAATGAATTGAACACCTTGTTCCGGCGTGACCTGATTGAGCTGGGAGCCATCCACCACTATAAACCCCATGCGTATAAAGGCCGACATCATTTCTCCGATTAGGTAGTTCGACATTCCGGCGGTATCCGCTTCCATGGACAGTACCGCGATCCTGGCTCCTCTGTCGATGCCGGCGGAAAGTTCCATTGCCGCTCTCTGGATTGCTACGTCAAGGCTAACCTGTTGGGCGTGTGCCGTTTCCATTCCCAGCGTCGTCATGTATGTCAACATTCCTGCGACAAACAAAATTTTTCTCATCCTTTGTCTCCTTTCAGGCATTCTGCGGAATATTGCCCGCCATGCCTTGCTTGTATTTTTGGGCGACAGGGCCAATTTCCTAACTTCAGCGTGGAAATCAGAAAACCAGCACTAGCCCGTATTGTTCCATACTATAGTCCGAAATGGTTTTTGTCAACAGGTAAATCGCATTGTTCAGTAGGAAGTAGGCTGATAAGGACAGTAGGAATGGGCGGACAGGAAATAAAGACGGCACTGGGCAAAAACATCAAGTTTTTAAGATTCCGCAGACAGTATTCTCAGGCCGATTTGGCGGAGAAAGCGAATATCTCAATCACTTTTTTGAGCAACATTGAGCGGGGGCTTAAATTTCCCAAGCCGGCTATTTTGTCGCAGATTGCGGAGGGGCTTGGCGTAAACGTTTACGAGCTTTTCAAGGCGGAGGTTGCGTCCGATGGCGACAAGGAACTGGTGAGCCGCCTTTCCGAAGACGTTACCCACAAGGTTAACCAGGCAGTGGAAGAGGTTTTTAGGCAGTACCTGAGATAAAGCGGCGCGGCCTAGAACGAGTTCCCCACGGCTACGGGCGAAACGTTTCCCCCGTAGCCGATTCCCCAAAATTCCGGTTTTGGCGGTTGGCCGGGGTGGCATTCGATAAGGGCGAACGTCGCGCCGGCATGGCTGCGCGGGCTTCCAACGCTTCCGGGGTTGATCAGCAGAAGCCCGTTTGCGTCGTCCAGAAAGGGGATGTGGGTGTGGCCAAAAAGCGCGACTCCGGCCTCGTTATTGCGGGAGGCGGCAATCAGGTTTTCCATTCCGCTGTACAAGTTATAGCGGTGGCCGTGGGTCGCAAAAAAGCGATGCCCGCCAAAGTCAAAAACGGCGGTCTCGTTGTACGGAAAACCAAAGTCGTTGTTTCCACGCACCGTGTGCCAGGGGCAGGAAAAACCGGTGGCCGCGGTCGCTTTTTCCAGATCGTCAATGCCGTCGCCCAAAAAAACGGCGGCATGCGGGGGAAAATCCTTTGCCCATTTCAGGACCGGAACAAGGGCGGAAATGTAACCGTGGGTGTCGGAAACCACCAAAAGCCTTTTGCACATTATCTAGTATCTTACCGGAAATCGGCTTTTTGCATAAGCCCCTCGGGCGGCCCCGCGGATGGCCCCTTTGGACGATACCTTGGTATACCCCGTAGCGCTATTTTCCCAGAAGCAGCACCACTTTTACGGGGCCGCTCTCTAAAAGTTTGGTCAAAACACGCCGGATGTCGGCGGGGTTCAGGGCCCTTTGCAGAAGGGCCAGGGCCGCGCCGGTATCTACCTTTGAAAGATCGGATCCTTTCCAGAGCTTGAAGTAGGGATAGGCGCCGGTAACGGTTATGATAACTTCGTCGTCAAAAACGGTGCGCGGGTTTTCGCCGCGCGTCGCAAGGAAAGTCCTGTAGCGGTCCAGAATCGCTTCCGCCGCATCGTCGTCTATCCGGTAACCGACAAAGCACAGGTGAATCATTTCAAAAAACGTTTTTAGGCTGCCAGTAGCGGCGGTGCCGATAAACTCGCGCGTATAAATGTCAAACGAAAACAAAAAGGAAATTTGCCTTGCCGCAATCGTGCGCGCCAAATCCCGGAAGGAGCACGGGCCCAGGCCGGAACCCATCATCATTTTGTCGGCAAGCCCGGCGGAAAACCTGCCTTTTGGCGAAACGCAGGAGAGTCCGCCTTTTGCCATTGCCACAAGGGAAACTTCGTCGTTTTTGTTTTCGGTAGGTTTGAGAATGACTCGCGCACCGTTGCACAGTTTCCCCGTCAAGGGATTCCAAAACCACGCTACCCCGATTGGGGATCGTCAAAAGAAGTTCGCCTTGAGCAGTCCAAGACTTTGGGCGTTTAATTTTCATTTTTCCGCACCGTGCCATAAGCTGCAAAATGCAGGTGTCGTCCGGCAGGGAGCCCCTTTCGGATTCTGGGAAAAGACAAACGCGTATACTTCGCCGTAGGTAAAATGTTTTTTGGCGGCGTAATTTATGCCCCCCCCATTATAGCACATATCCGACGGATCGGCGCGGCTCCATGGCTTACCCTGCCGCGACGGCGGATTTTTTTCAAGTTTCGTTTTTTCTCACAGAAATCGCTTGATTTTGCATCCTGATTAGGGTGCAATAAAAAAAGCCGCCCGGGGTTGATAACTCCGGACGGCTTTTTTGTTGTGCGGGTATATTAGCGGTTGTGGAAGGTGATTTCCGTTACTTCAATATACCTGACGTGCAGTTGGCTGTTCTGGAACAGGACTGCGCCCGGGGTGCGGGTAAGCCTCATGATGCTTCCGCGTTCCGTGTGGATGGAACCGAAGGGGCCGCCAACGTTGAACTGCTTGAGCGGGGTGTTCGGGCCGGGGCCGTCGGGGGGTCCGCGAAGGTCTCCCAAGGGATCATATATAAGGGTAACCATTACAAGGTCATCACCATGATCCAGTTGGTTGCCATCAATGTCGAAATAGTTGGCAGTGATGGTAACGCGTTGGAAAGCGCGGAAATCTACGCCGTCAAACATGCCTTCCGGGAAGACAATCAGAAAATCATCCCACCGTTGCGTGAAAGCGACCGGATTGCGAACTTCCGCCAAAAGCGAAAGATCGACAGTCAGAGGCTCGGCTGGCGGAACTGCCGGTGCCCGGGGAGTACCACCGCATCCTACAAACCCAATGGTCGCTGCGACCATCAGCGTCACGAAAACAATACCCATCTTTTTCATACACCTCTCCTTGAACGGAAACGTTTTTTTCGGAAAACCAAACCATTTTCCAAGCTCATTGTATCGCTGGAAGTGGTAAGTGTCAACCTTTTTTTCGCAAAAACATGCGGAAAATCCGGAAAAAATCATCCGGGGGCTCCGGAAAAATGCTTTGTATGAAGATACCGGATGGGAATCGTCAATGTTTTGATTTCTTTCGCAATGTGTCATGAGGGCGGTGTTTTTCGCTCCGGTTTTGGGATTTTTTTATTGTAAGAATCCGCCGGTAGTGGTATTCTAAACTGGAAGGGAAATCGCGCGTTGCGCGGTGCTGACAGTTTGTGCGCGGGCAGTGTCCCGCAAAGCCGAGTGCTTTTGTTAGGAGGTTTGAGATGAAAATGACGAAATGGTTTGTTGCGGCAGTCGTAACAGCGGCGGTAATCGCCTTGACGGGGTGCGGCACCGGGCCTGCCGCAGCCGCTCCGGAGGATCTGCCTCCGCCCGGAACGGAAAGGATTTCGCTGGAAAACGGTGCCTACGCCATTTTCCGGTTCGATCTTCCCCCCGGCGCGGTCTGGTCCGACTTTAACAGGATTACCGCTGAATACAGGGTGGACGATGCAAACATGAGGCGGCGGCAGCGCAACGACGGCAACGTCAGGCTTATGGGGCCCTACGTGGTGGAGATGTTCGAGCCTTCCGGCCGTAACATGATCGTCAATCTAAACGACAACTTCAACGCGCCGTTTATTCTGGACGACAGGTCCAGAACGTTTGCGTCGATGGGTGCCGTTGCGGGCGAATGGTTTACCGTAACATACGACATTTCCGGCGCGGCGGCTCACGCCCAGTTTGCCGCCAGGAATTTTCCCGCTCCGGACGCTACCGGGCCGTTCCTCTTCGGGCTTGGCATTCCGGCCCACGACGAGTTCAGAGGGATAACCCAGTATATCAGGAACGTTACTCTGCACCATGCGACGAATCCGGCGTTGAGCGTTGTTTCTACCGGTTCCGGTTTCGATTATCCCGCTTTCGCTTCCTTTTCTCCGGTGTTGTCCACCTGGGTGAGCGGACCTCCCTTGGCGGCGGCGGCTCCGGAAGCGCCCGCCCTGGAAGAGGCGGTCGTGGAAGAGGCGGCCTACGAAGAGGTTGCGTACTACTACTATTAGTCCTTCGCTGTCATCTGACACAGGGGTTCTGTCCGGCCTGAATTTAGGCGACGGACGGGCCCCTGTGTCAAACCTGCATCGAGCGAAGTTTCAGCCAAATCCAGTTTAGTGTGAATTTAGTCCCCGAAAATGCCGATAAAAAGGCATGAGACGCATACTTATTTCTGTATTTGCCTGTTTTTTCGCCGCCCTGTTCGTTTCCTGGAACTTGGCCGCCCAGCCGTCGCCCGGTTTCGGCGAGGCTTTCAGGCAGGAAGGAATTGCTTCCTGGTATGGACCCCAGTTTGACGGAAGACTTACCGCATCGGGGGAGATTTTTGACGCAACCCTGTTTACCGCAGCCCATCCCCATTTGCCCTTCGGGACGATTCTGACTGTTACGAACAGAGCCAACAACCGGCAGGTTTCGGTCAGGGTGAACGACCGGGGGCCTTTTGTCGAAGGGCGGATAATCGACGTTTCCCAGGCGGCGGCCGAGTATTTGGGCATGATGGTTACGGGTACCGCGTCGGTAATAATAGAAGAAATCAGGGTTCCGGGACAGCAGCCGGCGTTAGTAATGACTCCGGCGCCGGTGCAAGCACCGGTTCCGGCTCCAACTCCGGTTGTTGAAGTTCAGCCGCAGCAGCATACGGGTCGAGCGCAGGTGGTGGAACCGGTTATAGTCCAGACGCCGGTTCAACAGGTGCCACCGGTGCAAACGCCCGCACCGCCGCAGGGTACGCCGGTTCACGTGGGAACCACCACGATTCCGCTGGAAGTGCTTCCCAACGTGCCTATCACGATAAACATTTTCCACGCGCCGCACGACTTTTCCCAGCCGACCACCGTGGTAACTTCGCCGGTTCCGGGGGCGGTAACGGTTACGCCGCAGCCGGAGACGGTAACCGTGGCACCGGAAGTACAGCGGATACCGGAAATCGTGCTTCTGCCGAATGGGCAACACGGGCCGGAGCCCGGCGTTCCGCCGGTAACCGGTTCGCCGGTTTCGCGGGCGGTGCCTCATGGCGCGGTAAACGTTCCGCCGGTGGTAATCCCTGCGGAGGAACAACCTCCGGTGGTCATTCCCCCTCCTCCTCGGGCAGATTTATCCCATCACCTATCCCACCTTTGGGATCCGCCGGAGCAGGAGACCGTTCCGGTTCCGCCGCCTCCGGTGGAAACACCGCCGACACAGCCGCCGGTAATTGCACTTCCCCCTCCCCCCCCGCCGGTACAGCTTGCGGTTCCTATCATGAACGTGAATCCGAACGGCGTGTACAGGGTACAGGTTGGTTCTTTCAGGATTCCCCGGAACGCGGTGGACACTTTTGTCAGGCTTAGTGCGCACGATTTTAGCCCAAGCTATGAACGGAGCGGGGAATTCTGGCGCGTGGTGCTTTCCGGAATACGCGGAACGGAAGTTCAGTCCACCGTGGAAGAGTTGACTCGGCTTGGTTACCACGGGCTTGTGGTAACCACGGAGTAAAGCCTGGGCGTTCCCGCAAACCGGTTTTGCGGGAACGTTGCCTTGCTGACAACGGCGCTGTAAGAATTCGCCAACCTAATCCAAGTTAACCTAATTTAGCCCAGCATATCCGCCAAAGAGTTAACGTAGCGATCCGCTCCGGGAAGGAGTTCCAGGTTTCCAACGGCGATAACCCGCATACCGCCGGCCTTTGCCGCTTCTATACCAGCCAGAGCGTCCTCAAAAACAACGCACTGCTCCGGGAGCAGGTTAATGGTTTTTGCGCCTTTCAGGAAGACTTCCGGATTGGGTTTTGCTTTTGCCACTGAATTGCCGTCGATTACCGCATCGAAAAACGCGGCGATGTTTAGACGTTCCAGAATAAGCGGGGCGTTTTTACTTGCGGATCCCAGCGCAATGCGAATACCGTTTTCCCGCAGGCGCAGAAGGTAGTCTTTTGCTCCGGGTAACAGCGCCGTTCCGTTCAGCGTAAGAAGGTGTTCCACGTACCAGGCGTTTTTACGGTCGGCGGCCTGCTCCTTCCGGTTTTCGCTCATCGTGATTCCGCCGATGTCCAGGAGTATTTCCAAGGAGCGCATACGGCTTACGCCTTTCAGTCGCTCGTTGTCGGATTCGCTAAAGTCAAAACCCAGTTCCCTGGCAAGCCGTTTCCAGGCCAGGTAGTGGTACTTTGCCGTATCCACCAACACGCCGTCCAGATCAAAAATCGCGCCCATGATGTTAGCGTCGTTAAGACCGAAAAGGTACTCCGTCCTGTTTTTCGTTTCGTACATATTCCGGATTACTCCTTGCGATTATGTCGCTCGGCGGAAACCTCCGAGCCGTTTTTTGTTACCGTTATTTTGTATGTTGTGCCACGGAGCAGCACGGTAAATTCCACTTTTTCCCACGCGGGGGGCAAGCGGGGAGCGATTTTTATTTCACCGTTTTCTACGGAGAACCCGCAAAAGCCATGGACTGCCGTAAGCCAAGCACCGCCGTTTGCCGCAGGGTGGGTTCCACCGATGTACACAAGACCGGCAAACTGTTTTGATTTACCGGTAATGTCAACCTCCGCAGTTTTTACAAAAAACGGATACGCCCGGTCGCTGTTTCCGGTCTCGCATAAAAGCAAGGCATACATACACGCGGAAAGACTGGAGCCGTGTTCGGTGCGCGGTTCGTAATAGTCCAGGTTTGCCTTTTTTGTTTCCGGGGAATAGTCGCTGGAAAAAAGCGTTAACATTGTTACAACATCCGCCTGCTTGATAATCTGCGTCGTGGACGCTACTCCGTTTCCGGTTCCCCAGTATTCCCGTTTGTCTTTTAAGCGCGATCGAACAACATCCAGCGAACAGTCTTCAAGGCGGAAGTAGCCGTCAAACTGTTCTATTACGCCATGGTTATTTGGCCGGGGCGTGTAAAACGCCGGTATTACGGCTTCCATGGTTTCCATATCTTTGTTAAAACCGATGCGGGTAAACAGATTTTCGATAAACGCCGGATCGTTCTTGCGAAACATTTCCGTGTAACTGCAAGCCGTTTCAAAAACGGAGAGTATCATCTTGTTGGTAAACGCGTTGTTGTTTACACGCTCGTGGTATTCGTCCGGGCCAACCACGTCCAGCACTTCATAGCGTTTGCGTTCCGGGGAATAGTACAGATACGACAAAAAAAAGCGGGCCGCTTCCAGGATAAGCTCCATGGCGCCTTCCGCAAGAATGGAAAAATCTCCAGTGGTATCAACATATTTTTTTACGGCGTACACAATGTCGGCGCTAATGTGTATTTGCTTGTCGCGAAAATACGTTCGCACCAGACGGCCGGTGAATACATCGGTAACGTTAAAATCGGTACAGGCATCGTCTCCCGTTTCCTGACTCTCCCAGGCGAAAAACGCCCCACGGTAACCGTATTCGGCGGCTTTACATTTTGCTCCGGGCAGGGTTTGTATACGGTAACGTATAAACTGGGCGGCAAGCTCCGGCATGACGGCAAGGAAATAAGGACTTATAAACATTTCCGTATCCCAGAAAACCGCCCCCTTGTAGGTTTGCCCGGAAAGTCCGCGCGCCGGTACGGAAAGTGCTTTGCCGGTGGTTTCGCCGTTTGGCAAACTGTGCCTGGGAGCCGCAATCCAGAGTTGGTACAAACTGTACCGGAGGCAACGCTGGGCGTATCGCGCCGCGTCATTGTCCCCTTCGATAACCACGTCTCCGGTATGCCATATCCGATTCCAGCAGGACTTGTGCCGCCGGAGCAGACCGTTCCAGCCTTCGCTTGTCGCTTTTAGAACCATGGTTTCCGCAGCGTGGACTGGATTGTTTTGGCGGCTCCGGTCTGCGTCAATGCCCGTGGAAATTGTCCCGTATACGAAAAACTCGATGGGGGTGGTTCCATCCAGTTCCGCGATGTGGTAGGCGAAAATACCCCCCTCCCCCTATTTTGACGTTTGGGTTTGCATCACCGCATTGCTGTTACCGGAGAGCGGTAAAACAAAAGCGGAAAAAACGCCAAGCGGTATTTTTTGTTCCAGTGTCGTACAGGAGAGCCCCAGAACGTTTTGCTCCACGGAATTCTGCGCCGGTTTTACGACCATAAAATTACCCAGGTGTGGGCCGTTCAAATCCTTAACGGTAGAGTTTATGCCGTGTTTGATAACAAGCCTGCATGGAGTGTCGGCGCAAAGCGTATAGCGCATACAAAGCAGATGCACGTCTTCCATGTGGGCAAAGCGTTCCACTTTTGCCGTGAGTTTCCCTGCGGAAAGTCGCCAGGTTGTAGTGCGTGTATAAATACCGTAGCGAAAATTAAGCGCCTGTTCGTGGTGGTGTGTGTATCCGGAATCGGCCCGGAGCGCTTGGTCGCCAGCGGTTATCAGAACGTAAAGCGGGTCTGGGGCGTTTACCGGTTCGCGCCACTTGTCTCCATGGCAGTCGTAAAGGCCCGCTAGTATCGTGGCGGGCATATCCGCCGCTTCCGCTTCGTCAACCACACCGCGCCGTCCAAGATAACCGTTTCCTGTTAGAAGCCTGTTACCGTTTTGCAGTACATCTTCCGCAGTTTGCCCGCCATCGCTTATATCCCAGTCATTCAGAACGTACACCGTTTTCCCCCTGCCGTTCCAGCGGAAGTTTCAGCCCTGCAAAATCAAGCCGGTACGATTTGCCGTATATTCTAAGGGGGATTTTTTTGTCAGGTTCACTGTCGGCGGACGGCGGGGAATAACCCGGCGTTATACCGGGAGTAACCTCCAGGGCGATTTCCTTGGCGGAAACCTTAACACGGATAAGCGCGTTTTTGTAGAAAAGTCTAAACTCATATTCCGTCCACTGTTTGGGCAAACTAGGATTAAGAACAAGCTCCTCACCGTCGCTGCGCAAACCGCCAAAGCCGTACACGATGTTCATCCAGGCGGCGGCAATACTGGTGGTATGCAGACCTTCACCGGTGTTGCGGTTGTAGTTGTCCAAATCCATCCGCGTCGCAAAACCAAAAAACCGGAAAGCATCGGCGGGTTTCCCCAATTCCGCCGCAAAAACAGAGTGTATCGAAGGGGAAAGGGACGATTCGTGGATGGTCTTGGGTTCGTAGAACTCGTAGTTTGCCCGTTTGGTTTCCAGGGAAAATTCCCGGTTGTACAAAAACAGAAACATCAAAACATCGGGCTGCTTGATCATGTCGCTGCGGTAGATGCGATCATAGGACCAGTTGTGGTAAAGGGGAAAGTCCGTAACGGGAATTTTGGAAATGTCGATATGCGGCAGAGAAAAATACCCTTCATGTTGCTCAAACAATTTTGTCGTTTTGTCGTACAGGATAATCATATTTTCCGCACAGCGGGTAAAGTTTTTTCGTTCCGCTTCGGAAAGCCCGGTTTTTCGGCACAGCGCGGAATACTTTTCCGGGGCATTCCTTTCGATTTCCGCCAAGGTTTTTTCCGTGAACTCAAAAGTCTTTTTTGCCATGTAGTTCGTGTAACCATTGTGGTTAACCATCATGTGGAACTCATCCGGCCCCATCACCGCGTAAAACCCAAAGCCTGTTCCCGCAGTGTTCCATGAACCGCGCGACTCCAGAAAACGGCTAATTTCCACCAACATCTCGGCACCGTGTCCGTACAAAAATTCCGTGTCTCCGCTTACCCGGACATAGTGGGCAATACCGTAGGCGACACCGGTGCTGGGCTGGAACTGTAGACTGGCGTGCTGCCAAAGGTTGCAACCTTCTTCGCCGTTAAGTGTCGCGACAGGATAACAAGCCCCCTGGCAGTCAAGCTGTACGGCGCGTTCCTTTGCGGCATCCAGCGTTGCGTAACGATATTCCAACAAATTCCGCGCGGCAAGCGGATTCGAAAAAAGGTAAAAGGGAAGGCAGTAGGTTTCGGTGTCCCAAAAAGTATGACCGTTGTAGCCTTCGCCGGTAAGCCCCTTGGCCCCAATGTTATTGGAAGGATCGTAACCACGATAGGTTTGGTGCATTTGGAAAATGCAAAACCGGATTCCCTGTTGGTTAAGCGGATCCCCCTCTATATGTATGTCGGTTTTTTCCCAAAAAACGGACCAGTATTTTCGTTGCCGTTCCAGTGCCGCGCCAAATGCGGGTAAACCGGCGGTAAGCGCCTTTACGCCCCGTTCCCATACCGGTGCTGCGGCTGCGGCGCGTTCCTTTACCGCGTAGTTGAAAATACTTTTTTCGATCCAGGCTTTGTCGCCGGTTTTTAGGGAAAAGGTAATCTCGACACCGGCGGACTTTTCGGTTTCGTTTTTGTTCCATTGCGCACTATCGCTTGCGTTCCAGGTAAAACCGGAGAAAACCTGCTGCCCGGTGCGTTTGGTACGCGCTTGTATTGCCGCAGTTTTGTCAAACCATTCCCGTTGTTCCAACTCCCAGTAGTTTCTTTTGTCCCAACCATGCCCTGTGTTAAAACTGTTGGCAATTACGACATTAATATCAGCGTCCCCACCTGAAGCGGCAAAGGAAATTTTCTGAAAACCAAGGCCCGCTTTTATGGGAGCGCCTTTTTCCAGGGATGCCCCTTCCGGTTCCATATCCAGAAAGCGAATAAATTCAAGGTGAATTACCGGGCCGTTTTTGGTGTGCCACTCAAAGTTTCTGCACAAGGTGCCATCCCGCATGTCCAGTGTTCGCCGGAAATTGTGAATCTCGCAGGAAGTCATATACAAAAGTTCACCGCCACAGCGTATTTCCGTTGAAAGCCAATCAACGGCGTTTACCATGAAGTGCGTCTTGGCAACAATGCCCTTGTAACTTTTTTCAAGGTCAACTTCTTCGTAGATACCGTTAAAGTAGCTTCCGCGCAAAGATGGAGTTACGCCAACGCCTTCCTCGGCATACCCCCGGACTCCCATGTATTCGTTCCCCAGGGAAAACACCGATTCCGAAACAAGGTTCCGTTCCTTGCTCCAGCCTTCTTCAGTAACCTGCCATGGATCGCAGAGGAGGTATACATCCGCGCTTTTCGTCATACAAAACCCCTTACCCCTTGATACCGGCACGCAACGAAATTTGCGTGATATATTTTTGGAAAATCAAAAACAGAACCATCGGGGGAATAATCGAAAATACGATTGCCCGCAAAATTTCAACATCGTTGGCCCTGGTTACGCGAAACTGGAACAGCCTTACCATTACCGTCTCCAGACCGGTACCGTTCAACACCAGAAACGGCAAAAGAAAATCGGACCACGCGGCGTTTATCGAATACAGAACAACAACCATGATTATTGCCTGGCTCAGCGGAACCACGATTTTTGAAAAAATGGTAAAGTCCTTTGCGCCGTCTATTTTTGCCGCTTCAATAAGCGACTGCGGGAGTTCATCGAAAAAATTTTTAAACAGTACCACAAAAAAAGCATTCGCCCCGATGCTAAGCCAGAGCGGAATAAAGGAACCGGTAAGCCCTATTCTGGTAATGTTGATAAACAGCGGGACAATACTCGTGGTGGCGGGAATCAACAAACTCCATATAACCAAGGCGTACACAAACTTTGAACCTGCGGGCTTGATTTTTGAGAGGACGTACCCCAAAAGCCCGTTGAAAAACACCGCAGAGGCCACGCTTCCCGCAACGGATATAAGCGAATTGCGGTAAAACCGGATAAACCGCAGATTATTCCATGTGGTAATATAGCTGTCAAAGTTGAACTCCCTTGGGAGTATCGTCGGCTCCAGTACAAATTCCCGAATGTCCTTAAACCCGGAAAAAACCAACCAGATTAAGGGAGCAATCCCGACAAAGGCAACCAGCACAGCTATGAGTAAAATTACCACATACAAAGTGCGTGCGGGCCAGCGTCTAAGATCGGAATCGCGGATTACGCTGTTGTTATTTTGTTTAGCCATACTACGAATCCTGTCTCTTGTTGACTTTGAAATACACGACGGTAAGGACGACCAGAATAAGACTGATGATAACCGAAACCGCCGCGGCACGCGGGTAATCGAATCTTTCAAACGCGAATCTGAAAACCAACTGCATCATAGATATGGAAGCATTGTTAGGGCCGCCGTTTGTCATAACCAGAGGCTCGTAGAGAATCTGGAACACGGCAATTACCTGCAAGATGAGCAAGGTACGCGCAAGGTTGTAAATGCCAGGAATTGTAATGTAACGTATGCGTTTAAAAATACCCGCACCGTCAATCGTTGCCGCTTCATAAAGTTCGGAATCGATCCCCTGCAATCCTGCAATATACAGAAGCGTCGTGGCCCCGGCTCCTTTCCATGTCATTGCGGCAACAATTAACGGAATTGTCCACTGGGGGTTGGTAAGCCAGAGTTGCGGTTCTATGCCAATCCACCCCAGCATGATATTGAGAATTCCGGTTTCACCCGGCCTGAAGATAAAACCCCAGAGCATGACCATCGCCATACCGGGAACCACGGCGGGAATATATACGGCTGTTTTGAAAAACGATTTGCCAATCCGTATTTCATTGATGATTATCGCCAACACAATGGGCAGCAAAAATCCTATTATCAAAGACCAGATTGTGTAACTAAAAGTGTTCCGCAGTGCCGGCATAAAATCCGGATGCTGAAATACGTCGCGGTAGTTTTGCAGTCCGACAAATTCTATGAGGCGCACGCCTTGGGCGCGGAACAGGGAAAGCCTAACGCTTTCAAAAAGTGGAACCCAAACGAAAAAAGCAAAAAGTATAAGCGACGGCACCATAATGAGCCAGCCGGCAACATGTTTTTTTACCCGCGGTGTGAAACAAAAGGCCCGTTTAGTCATTATCATAATACCGTCGCTTCCTACTTTTCAAGCAAGCGCTTTTTAATTGTTCACCTGCGCATCCAACATGCGCTGGAAATTCAACTGGGCCGTACCAAGAAGCGCCGGAATGTTGGCGTTGGGATTTGTCAACACCGCTTGCAAAACGTTCGTCAGCTCGGAATACAAATCCTGGGTGAGCATCGGTTCCTCTGCTCTAAGATTTGTTCCCTGCGAAATCATTTCGAAGTAAGCGTTAAACAGTCTCATGTCAACATTAAGGTAGGCGTCAATGGCATGCTGCTGCGCCCTAAGAAAATCGGGATCCGTCCACGCCGGAAAAGTGGGAATAACCGGAACGCCACTGTCACGGCGCATCCGCGCGTCGGCCATCAAACCGGCAATGGAGTCTTCGGTAACCACCGGGGCGCGGCCCATGATTTCCAGATAACGCAGGGCGTAGTAGACTTCCTGGGAAGTTGCGTTTCGCGCAAACATGTATGGGGTTCCACCCATTAGGGAATACTGCCCCCTGGGGCCGGCGGGCATTGGAACCAGAGCCAGGTCGCCCACCGGTAATCCGTTTACCATTGTTGGCTGATTTACCGCGTCCTGCGCGGCGATATACATTGCCGCCAAACCGGTGCCTATGGCCTGAAAGCCGGAAGCCCAGGTTTCGGTGGTGGGACTTGCGGTAAGCACATTGTACTCCCACCGTAGCGATCTTACAAATTCCATTGCAGCAATTACTTCCGGCGAATTAATCTGGGCGATCCACCTGCCGTTCCGGTACGCCATGAACTCCGCGCCAAAACCCCAAGCGATATTTGTAAAATGCCAACCCCCGGCGTTGTCCATTGCCAACAATACAAAACCCGCCCTTCCGGTTCTTTCCCTTATGATTCGTGCGGTGGAGGCAAGTTCCGCCCAGGTTCTTGGATACAGAGGAAGCCCGTCGGCATCAACCAATCCGGCATTGCGGAACAGTTCCATGTTCAGCATAAGACCCAGTGCGTATGCGTCACGGGGAACACCGTAAATTCTGCCGTCTCTGGACAGAAGGTTTTTTACGGATTCGTTCATTTTGTCGGCCCAGCCCAGGGCGTTAAGCTCGTCGGTAATATCCCTAACAAAACCGCCCGGAATGAGTTTGCTGGGTTCCGTAAACCAGGTTTCGAAAATAGTGGGAATCAAACCGGCTTCTGCCATGGGAACGAACGTATCCACCGCATACCGGTAGGACGCCGGCTGAATCCGTACATCGGGAAACCTTTCGTTAAACCGCCTGACAAATTCCTCGTGCATGGCGATTTCCAGGGGCAGGGTGTCCTCCGGCCAGATTCCAAGCCTGACGGTAACTCTGCCATCGTCCTCTGCACAGGCCAATAGCGTTCCGACGAACAACGTCAACATCAACACAAATAATTTTTTCACAGGTTTCTCCTTACAAGCGTATTTCCGCAATCAAACGCAGAAAGCCCATTCTGCCCGGATTGTCGGTTGGTCGAATTAGATGCACAGGGGCCCGAAGATTGTATTGAAGCAAGCTGCCGGTATTCCACACTATACCAAAGGTGGTGTTGGGTATCGCATTTTCAATATTAAGGCCAATGTCTATTTTGAAATCGTTGATGCGACGGTTGTATGTCGCATCCGGATGTGGAATATTGTCATAGAACAGAATTGTCCAAGGGCGCAGGGTTCCAGGCATTCTGCCCACATTGGTGAGCTCCCAATCAAAGTACGCAGTAACCAATACGCAAAAGCCGCCCAATCCGCCAGGTACAGGGGTTCCCCCCACCGGATGCGGAATGGTGGTAGCCCCGATTATATCAATAATATCGATAACAATTTGGGAACCGAGGTTATAAAAGAGACCCGCATCGCCCCTGGGTTCATGGAGCGTAAACCTTAACGAGTGTACCAGTCCGGAATTCCTTGCCCCCCTGTCATCATAGATTATGTAACCAAAAGACATGCCGGGAAAAACCCTGCCGTTGGAATTCAGGAAGTAGTCCCTAAGCCAACCGCTCTGCCCGGGCCAACGCATGGTCGCACCTATCGAAAATTCATAGCCGGCCAATGTTACATTACCATCCCTGCTAATGCGCGAACCTATATCAAAACCCGCCCAAGGTTCCACGCTGATTTCTTCATGCAACCGGAGGGTGTAGCCAATGCGGGTACCGCCGTATAGCACGTCAAAGCGTTGAGCCGGCAGGTATCCCCAGTTAGCCGTACCCGCCACCGAGAAAAAGGTTCGCAGACCGGGAAGAAAGTCAGGGGTAAACACCGAGTCTAAACCGAACGCAAGACCGTTCATGTTGTCGCTGGAAATGCGGCTATCCCAGAACGGAAACTGCGTTCCCAGTTTGAAGTTAAGCCCGAAGGTTTCGGCGTTGTGCATAAACGCGATCATCTGGACTTCCGAGCCAAGATTCATGGCGAACCGATCGCCGATATGCGCATGGTAGTGAAGGTCAAACTGGTGAAACGACTGATGCACGCCGGTCTGGCCATCACCGTGCAGATTTTCCTCGCCGCGTCTGGTTATAACCGGTATGCCGGTTATCGAATGGACGCGTCTCACGTCTACCATGGAATCCACGTAGGCCCAAGAAACTATGAAACGATCGTTGAAGAATTCCATGCCCCTGTTCCAAGGCGCAAAAAACGGTTCGTTCCCCCCGGCGTTTAACTGCAATACTGACGATCCCCATGCAATACCGGCAAGAAACGAGCCTGTCTGAAATCGGTTTGTCCAGACAGGGCCGGGAGGACTGTATCCGGGCCCCCCTCCCGTACCGCCCGGGCCGGTAGGCGGCGTGGCGGGGCTCGAAGGCGTGTACCTGTCTGGATTTGCCCACAGCAGATTTAGGTGGAACAAGGTTAACTGGATAAAGCCCACCGGCAGGGTCGTGGTTGGTCGATTGCTAAGTTGTTGCCAAGGCGCAAGGCCAAACACAAGGTCAAACTGAGTTAATTCGTTGGAAAGTCCGAATCGGTAGGGATTGTCAAGGTCAATGCCAAACGAGGTTCGCGACACAATGTCAAACCTTGCGCCACCAACAGTCGCTACGTCAATGGCAAAGGCCGCAACCGGCAATGTCAACAATAGGACCAAAGCCACTGTGATACGTTTCTTCATAACGCCATGTTTCTCCTTCTCTTTTTGGAGCGGTTTGTTTTGCCTTGCCTTGCAGGTGATTTATCCCAGCCGTGAAAACCGGGATAAACTGACATTTATCTCAGGGTGTCAAATCTAACTTCAGGGATACCTGGGCCCGCCGGACCAAACGTAAACCGGGTATTACCGACATCTGTCGATCTGGCAACAAAACCTATATGGGTATTATCATTAAGCAGAGGGCTTCCAAATCCCCCACCATAGACATAGTCATCACCATCGCTCTCAAGTACAAGTCTGCCGTTTGCCGTTCCAGCATTTTCAATGTTATTGATGAAGTCCGGATTTATCCACCAAAAATGAGCACTGTCAGGACCTAAATTTGTCGGATTAGCAGTGCCGTCAAAGATAACCGTGGCACCCGTCTCAGATGGGCTGGTATTCAAGAATATTCTCTGTATCTCAAGAAAGCCAGCACCGTCACCGCCAACATGGAAGTGGAGCGAACCGTCTACATCTTCAATCGGAGTGATAACCGTAGTCCATTCCCCTGTAGCATGCCACGGATCGTCGTCAATGATGTCATCATTGCCATCATTCTGACATCCTGTAAACACTATTGCCAGTGGCAATAGAACCGCGAGAAACTTTGCAATCTTCTTCATCTTCTTCCTCCAAAACTGGTTTTATGTTCACACGGTCAAGCCAACGGCTCGCCATGTAAATCACCTACTCCATAAGCTCACGAAACGAAACCACGACATGATTCGGGTATCCGCCAAACGCAAACCGGGCATTGCCGCCATTGCCCGTCCTAATCACAAATCCCATGTAGGCGCAAGCAAGGGGCTGCCAAAACCGCCGCCGTAGCGGTAGTCGTCGCCATTGCTTACAAGCACGAACACGATGGTCAGGGGTAACAACACCGCAAGTAATTTTGCAATTTTCCTCATTCGCTTCCTCCGTTAATGTTTCCTGTTTTATCTGTCACGCAGCATGGGCCTTAAATCGTCCACGTCCACCGTAAGTCCGGTTTTGGCGGCGGCGGCGCGGAAACCTTCCGCGTCTCCCCGGAAAAGGGCGTTGGTCGCGTCCCTTATCGCGGTTTCCTGTGCGGCGGTGGCGGTTTCCGTAAAACGGAGTCTGTAAAACTCCAGCGGCCAGCGCAGGTCTTCCCTGGTAAACGGAAACCCGGGGTTCCACTCCCGCACTCTGTCCTGTATAAACTGAAGTTCCCTGTAACCGCGTTCCATGGTCGGCTCGATAATAGTCCCTTCGCCGTAGTCGTTCCAGGTGGCTATCTGTATGACATGCGGATCAAACTCCATCGCCATGTTCCAAGTCAGTTCGAATGTCGCGCCGTCGTTGTAGGCAAGATATCCTAAGCTGACCTCATATGAATCGTCAAAGGCACTGAACACGGTGGCTATGCGGAATGGGCCAGTTCTCTGCACGCCCCCGTAGAAATTCCGCAGGTACTCTTTCAGCCGCTCCTCGGTGAGTGTGCGCCTGCCTCCGATCATTTGCGATAAGTGCATGGGCGGCCAGTTGAAGGAGGTATCCGCCCAAGGGTACCGGTTGTCGATGTCACCAAAAAAGGGCCGGGGGATGACGTTGGTAAACAGGTAATCCCAGTACTCCCTGTTGTTTTGCCCCCTAAAGTGCTGGGGGCCGAAGCACAGCACCACCGGCCGGCCTTGGAACCTTACGTAAAGCGGATCGCCAAACCAGTGGGTTTGCGCCCAGTCAAAGGATCTTCTGCCAGTGTCAAGACTTTGCGCGGTAACCGGCGCGGGGTTCGCCGGATTAAAGTGCCCTTCCATCATGTTAAGGGTATTGTCTTCGTACATGATCAGAAAATTAAGCCCGGCGCGTCTAAGAACATTGACCAGCGCGACAGTGTTGTCATGATTAAAACCAAAATCCAGCACCCTGTGAACGCCGTACCAGTCTATGATTACCCCGTCTATTCCGGCGATGATCATAAGACTGGCCTGATACTCCAGAAGCGCGACGTTGCCGGAGTGGTAAGGGCCCGTCAGCGGATACTGCCTGGCGGCAATCCGCGCCCTGCCATGCTCGTCCGCCAGCCAAGGTTCGTACCGGCTCCAGCCTTCCCAGTGACCGCCGTAGGCGTTCGGATTGGTTTCCTCGCTTTGGAATCTGGGGCCTTGGTACCACGGCATCCAGTGGGCGAGTATCAAAGGGCCGCCGTGGCGCGACACCGTGGTTTCGTCGCCGAAATCCCACGTGTCGTAAGGCTGGCAACCCGCAAACAGCAGAACCGTTAGCGAGACTGCCAACAGAACCGCTTTTGCGGAAAAAATGTTTTTTATGGCAACACAAACTCGCCTTACCACTGGCCCTCCGGTTGATTCAAAGAATCAGCCAAAATCAGTCTCCGTAAATTTCTATTTCCGCTACCTGCCCGCCGGTTGCGCCGGAGTTCGCGGTAAACACCAACTGCACAAAGCGGGCGTTCGCGTTCAGCCGAATAGCCACGGTGTTACCGTTTTCAACGGGATCGAAAACAAAATCCGTTGCCGGTACCGCAGTGGTCCAAGTCTGGCCGTCGTTACCGGTTCTTACCTCAATGCGCTGGGTGCGCGTCGCCCACATCCGGTGGGGGTTCAGCCGTACTACCACGGTGTCGATATTGCTCTGCTGGGCAAGTTCCACCCTGAGAGTCGAAGGCCACTGCCCGGCGAGTGCTTCCCAATAACTGGAAAGATCGCCGTCGGTGGCCTTGCTCGCAACCCAAATATCAATGTGGCTGGAAGCAACGGGGGGTCTGCCCTGCGCAAGATTCCGGCGGCCCTGCGGATCAAACACCTGGATTACATCGGCGAAGCCTTCGGTGGGCGTAAACAGAACCGGCCTAACGGACATGTCAAAATGTATACCGGCATTATACACCGCCTGCCTGAATCCCACCGCGTCGCCGGCAAAAATCATGTCATAAATAGCGGCAATTTCCGCCCTGCGCTCGTCCGTCGTTTCCTCGTCAATCAGTATCCTGTAGAGTTCTATGGGAGCCCTAAGATCCATATGCGTGAAGGGAAAATCCGGTTCCCATTCCCGGCGCCTGTCCTGGAAAAACTCCAACGAGCGGTAGCCGCGTTCTATTGTCGGTTCGATAACGGTTCCTTCGCCATGGTCGTTCCAGGTTTGTATCTGAATAATGTTAGACCTTGCGCGAATTGCGGCCTCCCAAGTAAACCTTAGAGTGTAGCCGTCGGCATAGGGCAGGTAGCCGTAACTTGTGCGTCCAGCGTAGGCGTAGATATCGTGGAACCCCGGGAACACCGTTCCCACCACGAAAGGCCGGTGTCGTTGCCCTTCGTAAAATTCGTTAAGGTATCTTGTAAGTTCCGGAATGGAAAGTCTGCCGCCTCTGGACAGATGCATTGGGCTCCAGTTCATGGCGGCGTCGGCAAAAGCGGTTCGCGCATCAAGATCAACAAAAAACGGCCTTGCCTGAAGATTGGCCCAAATATAGTCCCACTCCGACGCTTGGAAAAAATGTTGCGGCCCAAAACACAAAACCAACGGACGGCCGTCCACATGCACGTAATGACCATCGTTGAACCAGTTTTGTTCCATCCATTCAAACGTTTCCCTGGCAACGGCAAGACCGGTGTTCTGCGGAATGACACCAAAATTCATAAGATGTCTGATACTTTGGTCTTCGTAAACAATGGCGTATCTCATTCCCCGCTGCCGGATTAAGTCGATCATTGCCATGGTTGCTTCGTGAATTGGCCTGTAGTCGATGCCCTCCGTAATGCCGTACCAGTCGAACAGTACGCCGTCTATTCCGGCCATTTTCATAAGCGCAAGGTGATACTCCAGCACCAGAGGATCGGCGGAACAGTAGTTTCCGGTTAGCGGATAATAATGGGTGGCAATGTTTGCGCGCCCATTCGGAAAAACGTGGGTGGGATCGAACCTTGCGCCGCCTTGCGTCCAATGGAAACCGTACCTTTGGAACCACGGCATGTAGTGGGCCATTACCAAAGGCTGCTGTACCTGCCTTTGCGTCGGTTCCGCAATCCTAAGATTGGCGAACGCCGTTGCGAATTCCCGGCTGTAATCCATTTCTCTGGGCCGCAGTGAAACAGTGCAGGAAACGCTTAGCGCAAGCAGAATCAACAATCCTGTAAAAATCGCTTTCTTTTTCATAAGACCTCCAAAAATCTGGAACCGGCGCTGAAACCGGATGCAAAAGCCAATCCGCAGATCTCGCCATAATATGTATCTTTACTTTGAGATTTTTGCAATGTGGAAAACATAAATATCGGTGGTGCTGTTTCACAAAACCGCAAACGGTTTTGCGGCGGCGAAATATTTTTAGCTGTTAGTGGATATAACTTCCGAACGTAACGAGGGGGAGGGGGGGATATGCATAGAAACACTTCACCACCCTAAACACCGGGCAAAGACAATCCACGTATGTAGAAACAGGGAGTACCGGAATAAGAATCATACCGCTGTCAGATGGAGAGTACATCCCTTGCCGTTTCATACTTTACGCAAATATCCTGGGCACAAAGGTTTTGCAATGTAAAAATACCACATGTCGGGTAAAAGTTACGTTTCACGTTTCCACTTTGTGGTCATGCCCGGTAATCTTGAAAAAACCCGCGCTAGGGCTTATACTATCGTAAAACCACGGTTGGGGGATACTATGGCTACCACCAATGATTTCACTGTTGAACGGCTTGGCGAATGCAACATAAAGTCGCCTATCGCAATGTCAACCACGCATGGCGCGGGAATCGCGAACTACGTTCCGGACGATCAGTTCATTCGTCTGGACACGTTGATAAAACTGGGGGAGCAGGAGCCCGCCGAAAAACCCGATTTTCTGGAACGCGCCGGGCCAAGGGAAATGATCTACTTCAATCCAGCCCATGTCCACGCCGGAATAGTAAGTTGCGGTGGGCTGTGTCCGGGGATTAACGACGTAATCAGGGCCATTGTGCGCTGCCTGTGGTACCGCTATGGGGTTAAGCGAATTTCCGGTATCTCCTATGGTTACAAAGGTTTTTTGCCTGAATTTCAGTTTCCAGTGGTCTCCCTTAGTCCGGAAGTGGTTGACGATATTCACAAACTTGGCGGAACCTTTCTGGGAAGCGCCCGTGGCGGTGGAAACGAAACCGGCAAAATCGTGGACGCAATGGAAAGGCTCAATCTAAACGTGCTGTTTACCATTGGCGGCGACGGAACCCAGCGCGGTGCCCTTGCCATTGCAAACGAAGTTGAAAAAAGGCGACTCAAGATTGCCGTTATCGGTATTCCAAAAACGGTTGACAATGACTTTTCCATTATAGACCGATCCTTCGGTTTCAACACTGCCGTGGAAAAAGCAACGGAGGTACTTTCGGCGGCGCACATGGAAGCGGACTCTGCTATTAACGGTGTCGGTTTGGTAAAGGTGATGGGCCGCGAATCCGGATTTATCGCCGCCTGTACCGCGCTGGCAAGCCACGAAGTAAACTTCGTGCTTATCCCGGAAGTTCCCTTCGACTTGAATGGGCAAAACGGATTTCTGCGGTATCTGGAGGAACGCTTGTCCAGCCGGCACCATGCGGTGATTATCGTGGCGGAAGGGGCCATGCAGGATCAGCTTCTTACCAAGCACGAAACCGACGCCAGCGGTAACCTTAAACTTGCCGACGTGGGAACGTATTTGCGCGACAGCATTAACAAGTATTTCGCCGAAAAACACATCGAGATTAATCTGAAATACATTGACCCAAGTTACGTTATCCGGTCTTCGCCGGCAAACCCTTCGGACTCCATTTATTGCGCGCGTCTGGGAAACGCCGCAGTCCATGCGGCAATGGCGGGCAGAACCAAGGCGCTTATCGGCCTGGTGAACAACAAATACGTTCACCTGCCCATAGAAACCGCCATAACCAAACGCCGGCACGTAGACCCCGAGGGAAACCTCTGGCGCGACACTCTTGACGCAACCCGCCAGCCGGTGCAGATGGTGAACAAGTAATTTACGGTTTTCGCGGTTCTAAAAAGGAATGACAAGCATGGACATTGACTTGCTCAACATCGCGCGTACCATAACCGAAACGTTCAAGCAAAGTTGTTGCAAAAACTGCGGGAGAGAACTACAGTCAAACTGGAACTCATGCCCGTTTTGTTCAACGCCGGTAACAAACCAGAATAGTCCCGCCCCCCCCTCGCAGTCCACCGACCAAGAAACAACTCCCAGAGTAAAACTCATCCACACACTGGAAGCCCACAGAGACGCTGTTAACACAGTTGCGTTTAGCCCAAACGGGAAGCACGTCGTTTCCGGTGCGTATGACGACAACTTAAAACTGTGGGAAACCGAAAACTGGAAACCCATTCGTATATACGAAGGACGTTATAAACCGGTGTGCTCGGCGGCGTTCAGCCCAAACAACACGCACATCGTTTCCGGTTCGGACGATAAAACCCTTAGACTTTGGGAAGCCGAAACCGGGCAGCTTATTCGCAAACTGAAAGGGCATTCCAAGCCCGTTCGTTCGGTTATGTTCAGTCCGGACGGCGCATGTATCGTTTCCGGTTCGGCGGATAAAACCGTTAAACTTTGGGAAGCCGAAACCGGGCGGCTTGTTCGCACACTGGAAGGACATAAAAACTGGGTATGCGCGGTGGCATTCGGCCCGGACGATAAACACATCGTTTCCGGCTCAGACGATTTGACATTGAAACTTTGGGAAGCCAAAACCGGGCGGCTTGTCCGCACACTGGAAGGGCACACCGCCTGGGTAAGTTCGGTGGCGTTCAGTCCGGACGGCAAACGCATTGTTTCCGGTTCGGCAGATAAAACTTTAAGACTTTGGGAAACCGAAACAGGACGGCTTATTCGTACAATCGCGGGACATGAAGACTGGGTTAGCGCGGCGGCGTTCAGTCCGGACGGCACATGTATCATTTCCGGTGCGCAAGACAAAACCGCGAAACTGTGGGACACTGAGAGCGGACAACTTTTCTATACGCTGGAAGGAAACGAAGAAGAAGGCTGTTCGGCGGCGTTTAGTCCGGACGGCAAATATATAGTTTCCGGATCATGGGATGGAACTTTGAAAGTTTGGGGCATATAAAATAATTTGGAGGCAGGGGGGAGGGGTGCAAGTATGAAGACAATCTTGAGCAAAGGCGGCCCAACGTCTGATTTGCCCGATGCCGAAACAGATTTGCTTTTTTCCGATGCGCTGATGCAAGCCTGTGTCGAAACAGGAAAAGTGTCGTCGGTATTGCTCCTCCCCCCCGACCTTACCCGCTTCCACTCCAGGGCCGGTTTTCTTACGGCGGTTGCCTACCGGGAATTAACCAAAGCCGGAATAGCCGTAACGGTGATGCCCGCATTGGGAACCCACACGCCGCTAAACGCCGCCGGGCTCCGGCGAATGTTCCCCGGCATACCGGAAGCGCTGTTCCGTGTCCACGACTGGCGCAAAGACATAGTGGAGCTTGGCCGCCTCGAGCGGGAATGGATGGAAGAAACCACCGAAGGCGCGGCAAACTACGACTGGCCCATACAAGTGAACAAACTGCTGCAAAGCGGCGGCTTCGATTTAATCGTTTCGCTGGGGCAAGTGGTACCGCACGAGATTGTAGGCATGGCAAATCATGCAAAAAACATTTTAGTAGGAACCGGCGGCAAAGAGGCCATCGACAAAAGCCATTTCGTCGGGGCCGTCTACGGAATGGAAAAACTGATGGGTCATACCGACACGCCGGTAAGAGCAATGCTCGACGAGGGCCTAAACCGGTGCGCCGAAAAACTCCCCCCGGTGTTCTACGCCCTAACCGTACTGAGCGCCAGGCCCGGCGACAAACCCGGCAGCCCGCTTGCGTTGCGTGGACTTTACTGCGGTTTTGGCCGCGAATGTTTCGAGTTGGCGGCCGAACTTTCACGCCAGGTAAACATTACGCTTTTGGACGAACCTATACGAAAAGCCGTGGTGTACCTTGAACCGGAAGAGTTCCGCAGTACGTGGTTGGGAAACAAAGCCATTTACCGTACCCGCATGGCAATGGCCGACGGCGGTGAACTGCTGATCATAGCGCCGGGGTTGGAACGCTTTGGAGAGGACAATGACATTGACAAACTTATTCGCGTGCACGGTTACCGCTCGGCGGAAGCGGTTCGGGAAAAAGTCGCGGCCCATCCGGAACTGGCAAACTGTCTAAGCGCCGCCGCCCATCTGATCCACGGTTCCACCGAAGGGCGCTTTACCGTGCGCTATTACTCCGGCCCGGGCTTAAACCGGAAAGAAATAGAATCCGTGGGCTTTAACTGGGGCGACATAAACGAAGCAATGGCCCGCTATAATGTTAACAAACTTGCAACGGGATGGAACACAGACAAAAACGGCGAACGGTTTTTCTTTGTGCCAAACCCGGCGTTAGGCTTATGGGCGTTAAGGTAACGCGTGTTACTACCGTCGTCATTTGGCCGCGCTACTTGAACAAACCGGCTTTCTTGAACTTGTGAAGTTTTCCGTTGGATTTTCGTTTCCCTTCGTCAAGTTGCTTGAAAATAAAATCCGCAAAGTCCGTTTCGTCTCCGGTTTCGCCTCCCGTAAAACCTTGGGCAAAGTACGCTTCGTCCGGCGCTTCGGCAAGAAGCCTGTTGGTAAGTACCCGGAAAGAGGCCGTCGCCACCGACCCTAGAATGTCGGCAGTGGTATTGTCTTTTCCTTTGGCCTCTCCGGCTTCGGGATAAACCAGAATCAAAGCGCCTTGTTCCCGCGTCTTGAAATTTACGATTAGCTCCCTTGTCAAAAAAAGCCAGCTCTTGAAATGATCATGCGCCAACACTTCGATGTCGGCAGGTTTAAGATCGGCGGCGGCACAAAAAACGGAAGGGGGGGAACAAACCAGAATTGCTTCATCAATATGGCCAAGGCTGTTTTCCGCCTCCAGAAACAAAGCGCGAGTGGAAACAGGGCTACCCGGATTCCAGTCCACGCGGATGCGGGTCTTTTCCAGAGTCGACTTTAAGCCTGCGGCTACACCGGAAGGTTTTTCCTTCTTTTCAGAAAATCTGTTCTGTATTGATGCAAAGGCATAACGTTCCACCCTTTTGGCGGCTTCAGCTTCGATGGCGTTCAAAAGAGCGGAATCATGGCCCGCAATAAAAATCCCTTTGGTCATACTTCCAGTGTATCCGGAACGGCTTCCGGTGACAAGCCAACCCGCCGTTTGGCTTCCGCCACGCCAATCCCTTTGCGCCCGGCCCAGTCCGCCAGCTGGTCTTCGCCAACCGTTCCGACGCCAAAATAATACGCCGAAGGATTGGCAAAAAACATGCCGCAAACCGAAGCCGCCGGGCTGATCATGGCGGAGTCCGTCAGTTTCATGCCGCAGCGCGTTTCCGCCTCCAGCAGATCAAAAACGAGCCGCTTGTCCGCGTGGTCGGGGCACGGCGGATACCCAAACGCGGGGCGGATCCCCGCATCGCCCGGCGACACCGGCGCGTACCCCCACCAGTCCCGCCGAACGCGGAGATGGACTTCCTCGACAAAAGCCTCCGTAAGCGCGTTCGCCAGGGTTCCCAAAAGCAGGGCGCTGTAGTCGTCCCTCAGGCGGCGGTATTCGTCCGCCGCCGCGTCAAGCCCAAAACCGGCACTAAGGGCAAAGAACCCCAGCCAGTCACCGGAAGCTGCAACGAAATCCGCAAGGCAGGGGTTCCCCCCCCGGGGCGGCTTCTTCTGCTGGTTTCGTAAAAAACACAAACGGATATCCGCCTTCCCGGGGTTCGCGTTTATTACAATATCGTCGCCGGCGGCGGCGGCAGGGAAAATTCCCACAAGACCGCGCGGCTTCAGCAAACCTTCCGCCCTGACACGTTCCAGAAGCGCGTGTGCGTCTTCCAAAACGGTTTTGCCCGCTTCCGGTGCGGCGCCGGCAGGCGTTTTTTCCATTTCCCAGCTTCGCAAAAAAGCCTGCCAATTAATGCGGGGAACGATGCGGTCAAGCCGGTAATCGTTAACCTCGATAATACCGCTAACTTTTGGCGCAACCGGCGCGTAGTTCGCAAACGTTATTTTGTTGGCACGCGCAGTATCCAGCGTTACGGTTTCCAGCCCGGACCGAATCGCCGCATGCCGCCGGGCCGCATCAAGATAGCTTTTTTCCAGTTCGCGCAAAAACCGCGAACGCTCAGTTTCGGAAAGCAGGGCGCGGACCGTTTCGGCGGACTTCCCGGCGTTGGGGACGTAAACCACCGGACCGGAATACTCCGGAACCAGGCGCAGACTCGTGTGAACCAGACTTGTCGCGGCACCGCCTATAAGCAGGGGAATTTTCATGCGGCGTTTTTCCATTTCCCGCGCGACGTTCACCATTTCGTCCAGCGACGGAGAGATAAGCCCGGAAAGCCCGATTATCGCCGCCCGTTCCTTTTCCGCCGTTTCCACTATCTGTTCGGCAGGAACCATAACCCCAAGGTCGACAAGCCGATAACCGTTGCAGCCCAGAACCACGCCAACAATGTTTTTGCCAATATCGTGAACATCGCCCTTTACCGTGGCAAGAACGATTTTTGCGGAACGCGAACCGTCGGCGACACCGGTATTTGCGCTTTTTTCCATGTACGGTTCCAGCGCGGCGGCGGCTTTTTTCATGACCCTTGCGCTGCGAATCACCTGGGGTAGATACATGGTGCCTTCGTCGAAACGTTTCCCCACTTCCTTCATGCCGTCCATAAGGGGTCCTTCGACTATTTCCAGCACCGTTTTGGGCACCCCCCCCCCACCGGTATCTTCACGCAGCTCCAGCACGTCAGCCTCGATATAATCGTCAATACCGCGCACCATGGCGTGAACAATACGCTCCCAGATGGGCCGGTTGCGCCAGCCGCTGGCATCCGAGCCTCGAACCGGAACCGGGGAACGGGAAGCGGATGCACCTGTCTGTTCCGCAAGGCCAAGGAGCCTGTCGGCGGCATTCCGGCGGCGGTTTAGAATTACGTCTTCAGCGGCGTCGCGCAGATTTTCCTCGATTTCGTTATATGCAATAAGCGTTGCGGGATTCACGATTGCCATGGTAAGCCCCGCTTCCAGGGCGTGTTTCAGAAAAACGCCGTGCATGGCTTCCCGGACATGGTTGTTTCCCCGGAAGCTGTACGACAGGTTTGAAATGCCGCCGGAAATATTGACACCGGGGCAGTTGTCGCGAATCCACGAACACGCGCGGATAAAATCCAGGGCGCAGGAATCGTGTTCGCTTATCCCGGTCGCAACGGCAAGAACGTTGGGGTCAAACACGATGTTTTCCGGCCCAAAACCGGTTTCTACAAGCAGTCCGTAGGCGCGCCCCGCGATTTCGATTTTCTGCTCAAAACTTACCGCCTGGCCTTTTTCGTCGATCAGCATTACCACGGCGGCGGCACCGTAACGTTTTACCAGAGACGCCCGGCGCAGGAACTCGGTTTCGCCGTCCTTTAGCGTAAGCGAATTTACCAACCCCTTGCCCTGCAAACGTTTAAGGCCGGACTCAATCACGTTCCAGCGCGAACTGTCAATCATGACGGGAACTTTTGCAATGTCCGGATCGGAAAGGGCAAGGTCCAGGAAGGCGCACATTGATTTTTCCGCATCAAGCATGGCGTCGTCCATTCCCACGCCGATTATTGCCGCGCCGTCCGCGATCATGCCGCGAACAAACGCAAGCGTTTCGTGGTACTTTTCCTCGCTAATCAGGCGCAGAAATTTTCTGCTGCCGGCAACGTTTGTCCGTTCCCCGATTAGCGTCAGCCGTTCCGAACGGTTAACGAAAAGGGTTTCAAGCCCCGCCAGACTTAGTGCCGTCCCCCCCCCTGCCGCCGGCAGAGTTCTGGGTTTGCATGCCGCCGCTTTTTCCGCAATGGCTTTGATGTGCGCGGGAGTGGAACCGCAGCAGCCGCCGACAATGTTCAGTATGCCGTCATGCAGAAACCGTTCGATGTGTGCGGCCATCGTTTCCGGCGTTTCGTCGTATTCGCCAAGCTGGTTTGGCAGCCCGGCATTTGGGTGGGCGCTGACAAAGCAGGGAGCCAAACCGGAAAGCGCGCGAACATGGGGCAGCAGCTTTTCCGCACCAAACGAACAGTTAAGCCCAATGGCCCAAGGCTCGGCGTGAAGCACCGATGCGCAAAACGCCTCAAGTGTTTGCCCGGAAAGCAGCCGCCCCGAATCCCCGGAAACCGTGGCGGAAACCATAAGCGGAATGTCAACGTTCCGTTCCTTCAAAAGCCGTCCTATGGCAAACAGGGCGGCCTTGGCGTTTAACGTGTCAAAAACGGTTTCCACCAGAAACATGTCCGCGCCGCCGTCCAGAAGCCCTCGGGCGTTGTCGTAGTATGCCGCCTCAAGTTCGTCCCAGAAGATGCCCCTTTTTGCAGGATCGTTAACATCCGGTGAAAGACTTGCGCTTTTGCCGGTGGGGCCCATGCTCCCGGCAACAAACCGCGGCCGTTCCGCAGTGGAAAACCTGTCCGCCGCCTCTCGCGCCAGTTCCGCCGCCGCCGCGCTTATCTCATAGGCGCAGTCGCCCAGACCGTAATCGGCAAGCGACACACTCGTAGAGTTAAAACTGCACGTTTCAAGAATATCCGCACCGGCTTCCAGGTACGCTTCGTGAATGGCGGCAATCGCCTCCGGCCTGGTTAGGCAGAGCAAATCGTTGCAGCCGGACAGCGGCGTTCCGTGTGCGGCAAAACGTTTGCCCCGGAAATCCGCCTCGCTCAAAGCGAGTTTCTGTATCAGCGATCCCATCGCTCCGTCAAGAACAAGCACGCGCCCGGATGTAGCGGCATTAAGTTTTTCCCTAATCGACATGAAAAAATTATACCCAATTGGCGGCGGGAATTTCTACCCAGGTGCAGTAAAGCAAGCGGGTGGAAGTACTGTTGCCCCGGCAATGTTGGCCGCTGTTCCCGGTTTCCGGAACAGCGGTTTCACCGCTAAGGCTGATTTTCAGTTCAATAAGTGGCGTAAGCACCGTTCATGCCGGAAGTAAAAACCATTTTTTTGATGTTGAACTTGTCTTTGAGCAGGGAGTGGAAAAGCTCGAGCAGATTTTCGCAGGTCGCAACTTTTTTAACCACGACCAGGCGACATTCCGGATATGCTTTGGCAAGATCGTTGTCAATTGGCAGGCCGATTGTCTTGTTGCTTGGCGCACCGTTCCGTATACCCTGGTTTTCGTACACTTTCAGGACTTCGGGAAGCAGCGGATCGTTTTCCTGTAAAATCAGGGCGTGATCGAAATTTTGCAAATAATCCCAAGCGATTCTTTTAATGTCGTTGCATGGCGTAACAAAGCCGTTGGCAACATTTACTTCGCCTTCGACTTCTATCGTCAGTTCGCCGTGATGTCCGTGTAGATATTGGGCTTCTCCTTCATAGCCCAAAAACCGGTGCGAATACTCGATACATAGTTTTGTGAATGATCTCAATACAATAACCCTCCTGTTGGTTTATCGGTATGTTCGCTACGGGCAACATACTGCCCACGCAATGTTTCAACGATCCTGCAAAGCATGCAAGACCGATTAGTATCCCATATAAGGTAATAAACATTTTGCCGGAAGGCAAGAAAAAAATGCGGGTTTCCTTCCACGGCCAGGGCAAAACAAAGCCCCCTCTGCTTCCTTATCGGAACAGAGGGGGCTTTGTTTGGGAGATTAGCCCTTAATGTGTAAACGTAACACCAAGGGAAAAGGTCTGCCCCGTCCTTTGGGCATTCTCGTTAGTCGCGCCCAGGAGATTGTCAATGCCAAAATTAACGCGCCAGTTTTCGTTAATTCTGTACGCAGCAAAAAGCCCCATGTTAAAGACGCTTTCAAAAGAACTCGTGGCGGTCGGCACCCGTTCGATGTTGCCGTCTGCGTCGTAGCGCTCCTGGAAGGGCGGGCCGGCACCGATGGTGGTGAACCCCGCAGCCCAGCGGAAATTTACATGGGCGCTGATGTTCGGGGATGGAATGTTAACGCCAATCCGTCCTCTTACCGTATGCGGCGGCGAAAGAACTATTTCGTTTCCCGCAGTGCGATCCCAACCAAAAACCCAACTGTAGCCCGCCGTAACAAACATATACATGGGAAGGTTCAGCCTGGCCTCGGCGTCCACGCCGGTACGCAGGGTGCGGTCAAGGTTCAGCCACGACCTGAATCTGCCATGTGGTGCCTGGTCCGGCGTTCCCGGCGGCGATCCTGCCGGCGGCCCCACCGGGGTAAGACCGGGCATGTGACCCGGCTCCCCGGGCGCAGGGTTCAAAGTCGTCGGAGCCCCTATCTGGTTCCAAAGCTCGGTGTGGAAAAAATTGGCGTGGAAAAACGCGCGCCTTCCGGTCCACTCAAGTCCAAGATTTGCGCCGACGGAAGTCTCGGGTATCAAATCCGGATTTCCCTGGGCCTGGCCGCCGTAGCCTATGCCGATTATGCCTTCCATCAGTTGCGAATACAGACTGTTGAAACTGGGGACTCGGTAGCCCATACCCCCGCCGGCAAGGAGCCGAAACCCGTTCCCCAAGTGCAGCGACCCGGAAGCCCGGGGTATCGCCATCGGGCCGAATCTGGGGTTCACCATTCCCCGGACACCGAGCGCGACGGAATACCTGTTTTCCACGAAATGCTCGGCCTCAAGGAACAGCTCGTAATTTTGCCACACGATGGTTTGATCGGGAAACCTTTCGCCCTCCACAACCTGAACCCCGGCTTCAACGCCGCCGGTAAAAAGAAGACCGGGACGAAACAGCCAGCTTCCCGTCACGTTAAAATCGGCGATGTTTTGGAATCCGCGAACGGGACCGGCGGCGCGCCACTGGTTGGTGGAATAAAGAAATATGTCAACTTCACGGTGATAGTAGCTGTTGGACAAGCCAAAGTTTAGCTCGATTTCGTCGGAAACAAACCAGTCCACTCCAACATGGGCATCAAACCGCACGTAATCACGGCGGTTAACCTGGTTGTGTTCTCCGGGCCTGTTTGCGGCAGTGGCAGCCACCATGGTCTGGTGTTCGGTGCGCAGCATCATGCCGGAGATGCCGTAGCTCAAATCAATATCGTCCGTCAGCGGCAATGCGCTTTCAAACCCCACCCTGCCCCGCGTAAACTGGGGCAGAATGGAGGTGATTCCGGTTTCGTCAAAATGAAAGGAGCCGCGGGATGCCTCAACGTCAATGGAATTGCGGCTCCTGCCTATGGGAAAGCCGACAGCGGCGGTAAGATTCTGCTCCCGGGCCGGATCAAAACCGGCTTGGGAATAACTGTCCGTATCGTTTTGGGGAATCAGAAAACGGTTGGTAAACGACGCGGAAAGAGTGAGCCTGTCCTCCTCCGGTTCCCTTGTTATAATATTGATAACACCGCCAACGGCGGAACCGTGCCGGACGGACTGGGGGCCCCTAATTATTTCTATCCGTTCCACGTTGGACAGCGGCAGGGTTGCTTCAATGATGTTTTCGTTCTGGCGGCCGGCAACCCTTCGCCCGTTTATCAAAAACGTTACGTTGCCGCCGTCCACGCCCTGCATCACCACGCGGCCCCCCTGATGATCGCTGGCGCCGGTCCGGTACTCGCCCATGAGCATACCGTGATCCGCCAGCACGTCGGCAAGCGTAACGGCGGTGGAATTTTGAATCTCCTCGGCAGAAATCACTTCCACCGCGACCGAACCTTCCTGTAGGCGCCGGGGCGGGCGTTCTTCCATTACAACAAGCCCTTCCGCTTCCCATAACCAGTCGCCCCAGTAGTCATCGTCATAATAGGGATCGCCTTCCTGTGCAACAGCCAAAGCCGGCAAAAAAGTGGCCAAAACCAAAAACGCAAAAATCTTTCTTCTCATGTGCATTCTCCTTCATACATTTTGGCGCGGTAGTTAGTCAAGACTAACTACCGCGTGATTACCATGTTAGCAGAGGCTAACAGTCGTGTCAAGCCTTTCGGCCGATTTTTTTGATTTTTATCGCGGTTTTGCCCTTTTCTCTTCGCCGCCGTCCTGTTTGTCTGCCTTACCTAATCCTAAAGCTGATCGGGTATCGAAACCGGGCCGCGACGGGGCCACCGTCCACCACAGCCGGGGAACCTCGCCTGCCGGCGAAAACCCTTTGCGCCGCCTCGCCGAAGCCCCAGCCTTCCGGCTCCTCACGCAGTATGCGCACATGCTGAACCGCGCCGTCCCTGTCCACGAACAACTCCAGCATAACCCTGCCTTCAATACCGGAGCGAAGTGCCTGCGGCGGGAACACTAAAGCCGTAGCGATAGACCTTTCGTCGAAACTTGGCGGCACGGATACATGATGCGCGTGAAGAAAATCGTCCCAAGGGGATACAGCGGCGACAACCGGCGTAATAATCGTTCCGGGGGCAACGACTGCCTGTTCCGGAACGACTTCCACTTCGATCATGACTTCTGCGATGGCCTCGACCACGGGCACGTCCACCGGTATCGGCACCGGAGGCGGCGGTGGAGGGGGGGGCGGACGTGGCGGGGGTGGAGGCGGCGGGACGATTTCGTCGAAATCGGTCAAACGCATTACGCGGACGGGTTCGTATTCCGCCTCGGGAAGAGGTGCGGAATGCACGTTAACGGCTAAAAACAGGATCAGTACGACATGGACGGCGGCCACGGAGGCGAACAGTATCGCCCTTGCACGGGCCATTCCCCGGTTACGGTTTTTATTCAACATTTCTTACCACAAAGCTTACGGTTCGATATTGGAGCAATTGCAAAATCTCCAAAACTGCGTTTACGTTCATGTACGGGGTGTTTCTGTCGGCGATTATGTGTATCCGGGTGTCCGGCGCGTTAAGATGCAAATTCGCTATCGTGTCCTCCACCGCCGGAAGGCTTGCCAAATGGCCGTCCAGGTACACCGCTCCAGCCCTGTCTATCCAAATCTCCAGATTCTGCTCGGCGGTCATATTAAAGACGGTCTCCGCCTCGGCATGATCGATGGCAACCTCGATGCGAAAGTTTAACAACGCCACCACCATGATGAAGATGAGCAACAGAAACGCAATGTCCGACGTTGCGCCAACGGGTACGGATACTTTCCTCCCCGTGTTGCGACGGTTCAGCGTCATGGCGCGTCCCTCCGCATGGTGAACGAGAACGCCTCGATTCTTTCCGTCTGCGCGATTTCCACGAAGGAAACCACTTCCTGCCATCTGGCGAGTGGGTCAATCGTCAGTATCACCGCTATTTCGGGGTTTGCCGCCTGCGCCCCGGCGATCAGGCTTCTGGCTTCCGACATGGCAATCTCCTCCGCATTATGAATCAGCCGGCCTTGGTCGTCTATATCAAAGCGCAGAAGATCCTCGCTCCGTATCTGCCGGGCGGATTCCCTGGCGGGAAGGTTCACCAGAAACCCCATATTGAGATTGAAGCCGGCGATGACAATAAAGTAGATAATCAGGAGAAAGGCGAGATCGCATGCCACTACAAGCTCAACGAAACGATGCTTTTTCCTTCGTTTTATGTTCACGCCGACTGCTCCCGCCCCCGACCCTGAAAATCGGCGACTTCGGCTATCAGGTCGGAACAGTTCTTCTCGATCCTGCCGGCGAACTTGTCAACGATGTTGCTGAAAATAGTGTGAAAGACCATTGCGAAGATCGCCACGATAAGGCCGTAAACGGTGGTGATAAGCGCCTCGTTGATACCGCCGGCGACGACCTGGGGGTTTACGTCGGTGGCCTCGGCGATGGCCCTGAACGCGCTGATCATCCCGGTCACGGTTCCAAGAAAGGCGGTAAGGGGCGCA
>Ga0209755_10000794_pt1 | contig 54944 bp, 54 predicted proteins | sample TergutCo191P1_FD_187301 | JGI IMG/M metagenome (GOLD analysis project Ga0209755, IMG submission 187301) | Cornitermes sp. P1 segment gut microbial communities from Petit-Saut dam, French Guiana - Co191P1 (SPAdes) (version 2) | ecosystem: Host-associated > Arthropoda: Insects > Digestive system...
CAGGTAATCCTAACAATTTACACGTCAAAGTCAGTGGCATTTCGGCCACATCAAAATCAACGGTAACATAAAAAGCAAAAAAACAAGTGGCGCTGACAAAATCTTCACAATTGCGTGAACTTGCCTCACGAAGAAATTGGCTACCTGTAAATCTGTGTTTTTGTAACCGTGTTAAAGAGTGATTATTTAAATTTATGATTTTATTATTTTTTAATGTGGTGGTGACAGGGCAGCTATTTCACGATCAAAAGCTTCTTGGGCGCACTCCCAATCTAAAATTTTTCGAGGGATAGCATTGACCCAATCTTGCACTCTTTTAACATCTCTTTTACGCAGAGGTGCAAGTTTTGTTCCTTTAGGAATTTTTCGTCTGACAATTCCGTTAGCATTTTCATTGCTGGCTCTTTGCCACGCTGCATAGGGTCTAGCGAAGTAAACATTAAGCCGCTGCCTGTCTTTCTTTAATGCAGATTTCTCTATTCCTTTCCAATCTGAAAATGCCGAATCATTATCAAAGGTTATTGTTTTAAAGGTTTTGTAGAAGAGTTCATGGTCGGCTCGCTCTAAATGATTGAGGTATTTAATAAGATTTTTTGCGTGACGTGAAGGAAATTTCTTCATCATGATAAAGCGTGTGCGTCGCTCGACTAATGTCAGGATTGCTTCTTTGGTGCCCAGAGGACCAACAACCAAGTCTGCTTCCCAGTGGCCGAATTCCTCACGGGTCTCAACATCTGCTGGTCTATCTTCAATTGAGGGCGCGAGAATATTTCTGTGAGCAGTCTTGTACTGCTTTGGATGCTTGCAGCGTTTTTTAATTTTTCCTCTGCGTGGTAAGTCGCCGTGATTTAGGCTGCTCACTCCTCCATTGATGTAATTGTAGAAAGTAGCAATTGAAATTATGGTATCAATCATGTCGTGTTTTAGTGCATAAGCTAGGGCAGATGATGGTGACCAGCTTTCCTTTTTGACAATCTTATCTAGGGTGTTCATGGTCTTGTGATCACTTCCGATTTTAAGCTGTACCCCACGCTTTGATTTGTTATCGGTCACTTCACGCTCGCCCATATCGCAAGAATACACCTTAACAAAAGCAAGGGTTTTGCTGCACATCTGGGTACATGTTCCCCTCTTAATTTCACGATAAATTGTTGAGTGATGCCTTCCAAGCTTATCTGCAATCTCTTGAGCCGAAGTTCCTGCTTTAAGCTCGACTTCAATGTAATAGCGTTCCTTAATAGTGAGTTCTCTATACCTAGCCATATCATTTCCTTACATCTTCATTTTATTAATCTCTTAATCCGTAACTTTATAAATCTGTTAATTTTTCATTCTATCAATTCGTTATTTTATTAATATTTAATAAAATTATTTTGTGAATTTATTAGTTTTTTACAACGTGATTTTGTTATTGCATTAAAAAATTATTTTGTGATACTATCAAATTGTTAAGAAGTAGGCATTGCCCATGTTCTGCTTCATCCAACGAATTACATAGGAGGTCCTTTATGGACAATTCTGCAACAGTGCTCTGCATTTCTAATTGGAAAGGCGGAGTAGGAAAAAGCACTATCGCGACAACTATGGCGATAAGTCTTTCTCGGAAAGGCTATAAGGTCTTATGTATTGACCTTGATCCTTCCAACTCGCTGACTTCAGCTCTTGGAGGCAGTCTAGCCCAAAAACAAACAAAGAGTATCTATGATGTTTTGACTGCAGAAGCCTTTGATGAGGCCTCTGGTCAATATGTGCTGGATGCAGCACTTCAATCACTAGGTGAAGTTGATTTGATTGGATCAGGAGAAATGTTGGCTCATGCTGAACAGTCTCTTGCAGGACCTAATCGCCTCTTCGAACTTGCTGATGTGCTATCTGACAATCAGCGAGACGGCACAGGAAAGTCATTGAGGGAGAAATATGATTTTATTGTCTTAGATACTCCACCAGAACCTGGTGTGCTTGTTTACAACGCATATATGGCTTCTGATGATATTATCATCCCAACCCTTTGTGAGGAGCTCGCAGTCTCTCGCATGGTAAGGACTATTCAAGAAATAAAAGAGATCCAGGCTTCTCCTCGTTTTAATCCCAGTCTTCGTATTGCTGGTGTAATTGCTAATCGTTTTGACCGCAATAAAAAGGTGCAGAACTATCATCTTGGACGCATTAGAGAACTTGAGAAACAGGGTGTAGTTCCTGTTTTCAATGCCACTATTCGCGCTTCTGTTGTTGTTGAGGATGCGCAGACCTTAAACAAAAACATCTTTGATTATGGGCATAGGCGCAAAGAGGGATTAATCGGTGATTATGCTGCGTTTGTTTCTGAATATCTGCGATTGAATGAATCGAAAAGCGAGGTGAGGTAGATGAAATTAGGCGAAGAGTTAATAGAAGAATTTGAAGCTGTAATGAGAGACGATGATAGTTGTAATAGGTATGGCTTCAGTGGGTACTCTGAAGCTCGCAAAGCGATTATAGATGCCATTGACAACTGCAAAAGTTGTGCGGACGCATACAGTAGAGCTTATGGTAATGGATTAGTTAGCGGGGCAGCATCTATGATGTCTGCTGCAGGAATTAAAATTGTTGGATCACCATTTAGCTTTCAAAAAGATTTGCACTGCGCACTTTGCAGTAAGGTGCTTGAGGAATGTGATTGTGATGGCTCTAAACCTCGCAAGCTCACTGTGGGGGCAAATTTCGTTGATGAATTCCATGATGAAGTTTTTAGGCATTTTGGGCAACCAGAAAAGACAGATGCGGCAAATGAGCTAGTAAATGGTCTAATTACAGCACATGCATATGCCCTGCTTGTCAGAAGTAAATATCACAAGGGTGGTATATGTGATGGCATCCTCATGGATGCCGAAAGTGACTTTATTAATAAAAAATGGCAAGTTGTGTGCGCAATTAACAACTTAAATAATTCGAGTGTTGAAGGTGGTGATTAATCATGCTCTTATTTCCTTATGAAATTTTTACTGCATGGTTAAGCAATTCGCTTTTGCAGAATGAGCCGCCTTTATTGATGGTGATTATGGGCTGGGGGTTTGTGACTGTGTATATGATGGCAGTAATTAGGGCCTCAGCAATGTGGAGGAATATACTTTTCACGAATGGAAAAATAGTTGTGATGAAGGCTACACCACCATCAAAGATACTATGTGACGCATCACAAAAGCCACCAATAACCATTCATTGGCAAAGTACACTATTTCGAATGCTTGGATGGATTTTTGGAACTATTTTTACTTGGTGGATTTTTGGATCTGGGGCCGTGGCTGCATTTAACACACTTATTGTTTCTCAATGGCAATACTTGACTCTTGTAGGTATAGCGATAGCTTTTCACATAACGATAATTGCCATGATTTTTTTAATAATCATGATACTGATCACAACAGCGGATGAAATTGGAATCTTGGTGCAAACAAAGCACCTAATGTTGCATGGTTTACGCATGAGAAGAAGCCAGAGGGAATCCCTATTGAACTTGCTGATTGCATTATCCGTATTCTTGATTTCTGTGCTTATGTCGGCATTGATATAGATGCGGCCATTGCCATGAAGATGGAATATAACAAATCACGTCCGCACAGGCACGGCGGGAAGGTGATTTAGATGATTGATGCAAAGCCCCTGGCAATTAGATCAAAGAAAGGACTGAAAATACAATGAGCACATCATCGAAATTTGGAAACACGGGAGGACTTCTTGAGGCCTTTAGCAACACTCAGGCTGATGTAGAAGTACAGCCCGAAAAAGTAGTTACTGCAAAAGCGATCAAGAAAAAATCAGCAGATCCGATCAAGAAACCAAAAGCGCCAGCAGCCATTAAAAGAAGCAATAAAGCCAAGTCCAGCGATCCTAAAGATTATCTACAAAACCGTCAGAGTGAGGAAGGGTGGAGTGACCAAGAAGCAAAAGCCTACAAGGAAAGTTATCATGTCATTGGCTTGCGCGTGCCCCCAGAAGTTGCAGATAAAATGCACGACCTTGCCAAGGATCAACCAACAGGTCATAAAGGTCTTTCAGCAATCGCTAGAAATATTTTGATCGGAGAGCTGCTTGAAGATTATTCATTCAAGCGTTGAATGATATACTATGCCACGAGTTGCAGAGCGCAAGCTCTCGTAATTCGTTGGCGAAAGAGGGCAAGCTATGATCTGGAATTGCGCGGGGGGCAACCCGCGGCCGGGGAGCTTGTCCTCTTTCTTTTTGTGTTACGTGCTTGCATTTAATGCGGTAAGGCTTTGAGCCATTTCAAAGGCAACTTTTCTTAAAGTTGGGGGAACCTCTTTGCCATTTTCAGTGAGCTCAATACAAAGCGCCCTCATACTTTCAAGCTTTCTGTCGCTCATGACCTCAAGGCCCTCAATGCAATTTTTCGCTGAATAGTACTCTTCGAAAACAAGGTACCTTTGCGTCTTGTCTGATTGCCAAATTTGGTACTTTCCCACATCTTCAATCTTTTTCATTTCTATGCTCCTTTGCAGATTTTGATAAAAAGTTTAGTTTTTATATTTTATCGAGCTTATTGCTATAATGGGGTTTTGTTAGTAAAGCAAGGTACGGTTTTTGTACGTACACTTACTGCGTAAGTGTCCTTCAAAAACCCGAAGAGGACTTGCGCCTCTTCGCTTGGTTTGTGGCACAGTGCCACAAACAGAAGTGCCAGCTCGCCTTTGCGGCTTGCTGTCACTTCCAAAAAGTTGCATCTTGCGATTGCAGCCTTTTTGCCAAGGAGACTTGGATCTGAAAGGTCAAGGACGTGAAGGAGACTTCACACATCTACTAACGAAAATAGCTTTGCAGTTCACCTCCACAACGGACTGCAACCAAGACGAAAGGAATAACAATGAAGAAAGATGGCGGTGTACCCGCGCGGCAAAAACGTAAAGAATTGCGCCTTAGTGACAGTGAGTTTTTACGACTCCAATTTGTTGCAGATCAACTAGATATAACATCATCGGCCTTTATCAGAGCAGCTGTTGAAGCGCAGTATTTTTATCTCTCCCACAACATATTAAATCGACCAAGAGTTATAATCTTAGATGATAAAACCGCAACTGCCATTCAGCGTGAACAGTTGAAATTGGGCAGAAATTTTAACCAGGGAATCAGAGGCATTAACGAGCTCGCTAAGATTTTTCGCGAACATGACATGAGCGATTTTGGTGAGGGCGAAATAGCTTATGCAACACAGCATCTCGGCAACATCAAAAAGCTCCTCACAGAAGTCAGGGAAAATGCTCTTGTAATCCAAGAAAGCATCGAGACTGTGGCAGCTCCTGTAAAGTCTTCTCGCTGGAAGCGAAAGGCATTGAAATGAGCTACCTCAAAGACCCTATCCATGCAAAAAATTCCTGCTTTAATGTAATGAGGTATCTCGAAAAAGATGACCGCTTTTTGGCACGCGACCTCTTTAACTGCGGGGATGAACTTGAAGATCCCAAAGGGCGCACGTGGGCTAAACAGATGGATGACACTAGAGAACTCTTTGAGCACAACAAGCGAAAAAATGCTCGATCATATACCCACATGATAATCTCGCCGGACCCGGTAGACAATATCGACCTTGAAGTATTTAGAGAAATTGTAGGTGAGTGGGTTGAAAAACACTTGCCTGACTACCAGATTGCAATTGTCTATCAAGATGATAATGCATCAGGAATCACTCATGCTCACCTTATTGTTAACAGCTCCAACTTGGCAAGTGGAGCGAAGCTAAGCACAGAGCTTACGCACGCAAAATACCGGCGAATGAAAAGACATCTTAATAAGCTCTTTGAGGAGCGCGGATTGCACTCTTTTCCAAAGTCACTTGAAAGGATAAAAGGAGAAGCTGAAAAGACTGCTCAAGAACTTGCCTATGTTGACTACCTCTGTGACATCGAAAAAGAAGATATACGAAAGGCAAACGTGCTGCATAGCCAAGGTCAAAAATCTTGGATTGATGATATTTCCAAGCGTGCTTTTGGAGCACTGAGCGCAGCTGAAAGCGTTGAGGATTTTTTCGAGAAGTGTGCTGAGGTCGGCATCGAGGTACTTGAAAATCGCAGAGGCGAATATAAATACGTCTTACTAGAAGAAAAGCCGTGCGGCGACATTGGAAGATCAAAACAAGTTGGTGCTGGACATAGCCAAATCAGTGGTGCGCTGACAAAAAGTGAGGTAGCAAAACACTTTGGCTTAGATGATGTGGCACAGGCAAGCGTTGCTAAAAGGACAGGGCACACAACTACGCAGAGCTCCTTTAAAACCTTTGAGGAGCGCCAAATGGGATTAGAGGGCAGATACGTGTGGGTCGATGATCTTAGATCACGCGTAAAGTTAGCTAAAGAGATCTCTTTTTCGCAAGCTAGTTTTTCTAAGGCCCTAGACGCAGCGGGAATCAGTGTGCGCACTAATAAAGAAAGTGAATATGTTTATGCCTTCAAAGACAAGGAAACACAACAAGTAAGAGGCCATCGCCTAGGAGATGACTTTACGCGCTATAAGATCATTACTGACTTTGCACATCAAGGTGATTACACGCCTCCTAGAGAGGCTGTGCTTGCTGGAGTGAGACACTTTACAGAAAGTGTCAAAACAGGAGATGGCGTTAAGCAGGCTGGCTTTTATGATCCCAAAAGCGGTGTAAGCTTATCTGATTTTTGTAAGAGCGTGGGGCTGATTGTTGATTATGAAATCACACATCAAGGAGAAGTCGTAGCTTATACCAAGGCAGGGGCACGCTATGAGCAAAGAAGTGAGGCAGCTCAAAGCCTCTATCGCGACTTTGAGACCGCACAAGAAGTAACTGCTGCCTACGATCTTGTAGATCAAGCCCCAGATGATTTTAGCGTTGAACTTGGGGTTGCTGCAGCTGCTGTGCGCTTTAGGGAGGCTGTAGCTATCTCTGATGCTGAAAGAGTAAAGGCACGTAGGGCAACTGGAGATAAGCACCATAAAAAAGCATCAGACTTCAAAAAGGCTACTGGGCGCAGTGGGTGGGATTATTCAGATACTGAAGGCGGCGGTGCTTATGGTAAGACTTCTGAAAGTGACGTTAAAGACATCGGCCAAGGCAAATAAAAGGAGACTAATATGAAGATAAAGATTTTTTGGGATTGCGGGATTATTGAACGTTGGGAAGCTGAGAAATATTATGGCAGTGACAAAGATAAAGTGGTAGCAACCGGACACGTGCTAAGACTTGATGATCTCGAGCAAAACGGCTTGAGTGTTGATGTCCACTGGCAAAACGCAGCTCTCAACAAGGTAGTCCCTGTCGAAGTTTTATTTGACGGACAGACAGTGAAGATGGAGCGCACTCGCATACAACGTGGTTACACTATTCTTTTAGTAGAGCCAAGACAAATTCCTAGTATTGTGCGCATTGACGTTGATGGGGTTAAGGCGGTGTGGAGATACGGGAAGCACCTTATTAACGGCATTGTTTTTTATGCGCTGCAAGAGAGGTACCTAGGTGAGAATCCAGGATCATTTAACTCTAATGCTGTAGAGCTCTATGCCAAAATAAAAAGCATTTATCCAAAAATTGAAGATAGGGAGATTGCTGCCATGATGGGCATTCCTTATAAGGCATGGCTTGACATCCAAATGAGTGAGCTTTGTGAAGACGAAGACAGTGTTAGTGAAGTTGAGGTTGAGCCTAGTTACATGCCTGGCAGAGATAGTGAGCTTGAAGAGGGCGAAAAGGGTGTTAGTGAGCCTGAGCTTGATTTGACTGCAGCGCTGCAAAACTTACTTGACGACAAATAGTAAATCCTAAATCTTAGTACCGTCGGGAAATTCAAAATAGCTATGATGGACCGCGCCAATAGCCTCTGCAATTTGTGCGAGCTCATCTTGACTAAGTTTGCCGCGGGCAATTTTTGTGGAGAGCGTTTGAGGGGGCATATCAAGGCTTCTTGCCACCCTCGATTGGGTCTTGCCCCCAAATGCGATAGCAGCCTTTATTTGTTCGGTTCGCTTTTGCTTCACTTATTTCCTTCGATTTATTTGCGTGCGGATTATTATAGCGCGGGGTGAGGATGATAGTGTGGTTTTCGTGAAGTTATACTCATATGTTGACAATTATCCAATATATAAGTATTATTACTCACATGTTCTTTACTGATCCTATCCCGTTCCGGTAACGAACATAGCAAACCCTTCTTGAAGGTGCCCTCGTCTATCGCGAGGTGAGGGCACTCCAAGACTTTAAGAAGGCAATAAAAGCATCTTTGCCCAAGGTGCTTTTGCAAGCCAACGAATTGCTGAGAGGAAACTTAAAATGACGCGCAACTACATCATGGGTCTGTCTAGACTTTCTAAGAACACACTTCAAAGCTCTACTCCTACAAATAACCAAAAGATAAGCGCACAAGGCTTCTAAGAGCTTTATGTGCCGGTAGTAGTCCTATCTATTTCTAAGAGGACTGCTGGTACCTAAGAGAGTAGAGATGTATCCATGAAAAAATCTACACACAATATTTATCTATCAAAAGACCTTTCGGTCTTAGAAGAAATGTTTGAAAAGTTCAACGCGAAATATTTTGACAGTGCACTTCCAAACGCTGTTATCACTATTCAGTCGCGCCCAGGCACTCACGGACATTTTGCACCAGATCGTTGGAGTGTTGATAAAGATTTTGCACCAGAGATTAATCTTAGTGCTGAATCACTGGGTCGCGATCTGGTGCGCGCTGCAGCGACACTCATACATGAAATGGTCCACCTGTATTGCCATGTCAACGAAATTAAAGATACTTCACGTGGTGGCAGGTGGCACAACAAGCTTTTTAAGCGCGAGGCTGAAGTGCGCGGGTTGATTATTGACAAGTCTGACTCTATTGGCTTTTCGCTAACTACTCCTGCCCCTGAACTTATCAGCTGGGTCGAGAAAAACTATCCAGGGTATGAGTTTGGAAAATCTCGCAGAGATATTCCTCACCTTGCAGGAGTGGCAGCAAGCTCTACTCGCAAGTATTCCTGCAGGGCTTGTGGCACTTCAGTAAGAGCCACAAGAGAAGTCTCTATTAAGTGCATGGACAAAGCCTGCAACACCTTAATGGAAATTGTTTAGATCTGATTTTTTGACAACTGAATAATCGTGGTTATTCGGCGCAATCGCCGTTTACATAGAGCCGAGGTTTTACTGCCCAAACAATCTCGGCGTCCTTTCGTCTTGAGGATATTAGAAATGCGCACAAGCAATCGTGGAGGTTTGTTTTGTGCGAGTAGGTAATGTTAACAGAAATGTTCTCGAACCCCGCCAAATCTGATGGGCAGCAGATAGGCGGGGTTTTCTAATTTGGAAGGAAGTTTTGTATGGCAAACGTCAACACAGTGCTAGTTAGTGGCAACATTACGCGAGACCCAGAGCTAAAGCAAGCAGGTGATTCTGTTGTTTTAACTTTTGGGCTTGCAGTCAATGAAAGAGTAAAAAAGGGAGAGACCTGGCAAGATATAGCACATTTTTTTGAGGTACTTATATGGGGCAATCGAGGTAAATCACTTGAGCGCATTTTGAAAAAGGGAATGAAGATTTCACTCGAGGGAAAGCTGCGCCAAAACCGCTGGACTACTACTGATGGCGCAAACAAATCAAAGGTTGAAATTGTTGCAAGAAATGTTGACTTCATGAACGAGCGTCCAAAATCTGTAGATCCGACAGTTCCGTGCATTGATGATCTTGAAGAAGATATTCCATTTTAAGAGACAGGGGGAGATATTTTATGTGGGAAGCATTTTTAGCTGAACTTTTTGCACCGCCATCTAGAGTGACGATAGCCATAATTATAGCTATGACAACAGTGATGTCCGTTAGTATTTGGGTGAGAGAAAAAACATGTGAGGGAAGAGGTTTCTTTCCCTGGTGGGTGATAAAGGCTGGAGCTTTCGCTTGTTTTTTCTTCATTGTCATAGCAGCTGGGATTATCTTTGCTCGAGGAGAGGCACATTATAAGTTGACTGACACCCAGACCCAAGCTACCTGGGTGGTAGACAATATGACGTTTAATAGGTCTAATGCAAAAATTAGTGTTGTTGCACCTAGTGGGGATCGCCACCTTATTCCTATAGCAGCTGACGGACGATATAAGTTAGAGCTTCAAAGAAGCAGCTGGGGAAGCGATGAGATGCGCACAGACACGTTGATTATGCGATTTGACTGGTGCGGAGAGATATCTGAACTCATTGGGAAGTCCAAATACAGGCAGGGGCTGCAAAACCTCGAGGGGTGTAGCAGTGAACTCTTGGTACCCCTCCGGGCTCTTAGTAATCCACGCGCATGGTGGCTTGCTAATAATCAAGGTGTTGATGTTGAGTTAGAAAAGGCACAAGTAGTGCGCGTCATTGATGGCGACACCATTGTTGTCTCAACTGACGGCGCTGACGATTTGCGTGTGCGCCTTATTGGTGTAGATGCGCCAGAAATAAATGAAGCCGGCGGACAAGAAGCAGCAGATTTTCTTGAGCGAATTGTTCGTCCGGGAACTACTGTGATCCTTGAGTTTGATGAAGTGCGCTATGACCGCTTTGGGCGCACACTTGCTTATGTGTGGTCCAGTGATTTTGGGTTGTGCGATGAAGCTGTATTCTTTGCGTATCAGCAAAAAATCAAAGACGGAATAACTGAAAAGTGGCAGGTAGAAGCAAGCATGTTGCAAGGAAAACTCCTTGCAAATGGACATGCTGGGCTGGCGACATTTGACAATGTACGCTATGCAGAGGCATTTAGGACAATCTATCAATCTGGGGTGGACAGGTAATGGCTATTCCAGGAATTAGACATGCCCCAAGTGCCAACTCTGACATGTCCACATTTGTATTTGATGAGATCGGGAATATAAAAAATGACGGGTTTGGCGAGTACTTGGATTACTTGAGGAGCTTGTTCAACAACGGCAGGAAATATGGGCAAACTTTTTGGATTATTAATCAAGACCCTCGTGAAACAGGAATTTTTATTGGCGATCCTATAAAGAGGAGAAGACACCTTAAAGCTTTAAAGCGCTCAAGAAGAAACACTATGAATGCTTTGGGCATTGATGAGCGTGAGAGACAAAGAAGAGCAGCTGAAAAGCTTGCCTTTAAGCAACGCAGGAGAGTTGAAAAAGAAGGAAAGCGTGCAGAAGTTTCTGTGATTGAAAATGGTGAGCGCTTTGTGGTAACTATGACGTATCTTGACGGAGGAGATTGTTAAATGAAAAAGGCATGGTACATAAAAGATAATGCAGACGAGATAGCGCGTGAGCGATATGGATCCACCTATACAGGTGGACTCGTGTACAACGCTGGTGAACCTGTAGAGTTTACCGGAGTGTCTAATGAGGGTGTTGCGGGGCAAGTTGTCGTTAGGGTTAAATCTCGAAAAACTGGTGCTACTCACTCAAGACATTTAGACCCCGATATGTTAGAGCTACGCGAGGTCAAGCTTACGCTTACAGCGCGTGAGTTGTTGGAGCAGTTAGCGAATTCTCCTGATAATGACCCAGTTATTGTTAACACCTTACGCGGTGCTTTAATTACCCAACACGCTGCTAGGTCAATACTTGAGGCAACGGAGGGCTGATAGATGACTAATGGTGAATCGCTAGCAGCAAAACATGAAAATGCTGCACGTGACCTAGAGAGGTTTATCCAACAGTCCGAGCAGGGTAAGGTTGGCAATACTAAGCCGTTGCTGAAAAAGATGCAAGAAGCACGTCAAGCCATCATTGAAGCCATAGACAATCCCTCAGAGCGGACGTGTGAGTTTGTACAGTCGGGTGGTAGCTACAATAGCCACACTTGCAATAAATGTGACACCTTCTTTGGACAAGATGATGTAGGGTATATGGCTAAGTATTGCCCAGAGTGTAGGTGTAAGGTTGTTGCCAGACCTGTAAAGAACTGGAAGCAGATTTTATGCCCCAAATGTGGTGGTTACTATTCAGTCGAAAAGAACTACTGCCCCAACTGCATCGCAAAAATCATAGAAGCGGGTGATAGTGATGATGTTTAGCCGTGTTGCTCCGCCATATCCTCATTGTTGTGAAAATCACGACATCATAAGAATCTGCGATAAGCGTGGCTATTACGCTTTTTTATGTAAGAGCTGCGACAAGAAGACTGGTTTCTACTTTGAAAGTGCGGAAGCAGCAAGAGCGTGGAATGCGGGGCGCATAGAGAGTGGTGATAGTGATGGGTAGACGTGTTGTATATGACTGTGAACTTTGTAGCAACAGTACTGAGTATCTAAAGGGGTGGATAGTTGCAGAAGCATGGTATGAAACGCTTATCGACAGGTTCCTCAAAAACAGAAAAGCTTATATCTGCCCTGCTTGTCAAACAGCCATCAGTAGTATGCGTAAAAGCGGTGATGCGCAATGAGTAAGCACTTGTGCGATAAGTGCTCTTTTGAGCAGAAAGATTGTCAAGGCAAGTACAAGAGCAACATCAATAAGCGTCTCCTAAAATGTGGTGATTATCTTGTTACTCTTTGTGACGAATTTAGTAGGAAGGGTGGGCAGGAGTGAATAAAAATCTATACAGTAAAAAAATCAGAGATGCATACTGGAGAAATCAGAAGAGAAAAAAGGTGTGGCATGATGCGTGGCCTGTTTATGTAGTCATAGGGGGCTTTTGGGTATCATCTGGGCTTTACGCTTTTGGAATATATTTTTTAACAGAATCTACGCTAAGTGCAGCACTAGCGAAAGGTATTGCTTACACAATTGCAGGACTTCTCGTCCTTGTTATTTTAGTTTTTTTGGGTTGGCTTACTCAGATGTTCTTAAAGGTTTGCAGGAAAGTGATTGAGGACTATAAGGTCTCCAAAAGTCAAGAATATAAAGATTACGCTAAGAGCGTTGAAGAGAGTGAGAGACGACGTGGGATTAAATAATTGGCGAAAAGCAACTGCAAAGACTTTTCATGATTTTACTGAAACTCTTTTTGCTGGGTGTATGGCATTATTGCTGGGCGCTCTCTGTATTGTAATGCCCGTACTTATGTTTGATGCAACTGGAAATTGGTGGTGGCTTATGCCATATGTACTTGCAGCTATTGCTGGGAGTGCTTATTGGGTTGTTAAAACCTTTAGTCACAATCTTCGAGTAATAAATTCAAGAAAGGATGATAGCGATGTGCTATGAAGAGGATTCTATTGTGAGAGGTGAGGTAGATGAAACCCATATATGAACCCAAAGGTAGGGCAAAAGAGTACGGTGATTTAGCGCTAAACATCTATACAGGATGTACGCATGGTTGTAGTTACTGCTACGCACCCAAGGTATTAAAGAAGACCGCAAAGGACTTCTCAAGCAATGTTACAGCTCGCAAGGGCATTTTAGAGGCCACTAAGAAGCAACTTGCTTCTGGTGCCTACACAGGCAAGCTCATTCACCTGTGCTTTACTTGCGATCCTTACCCGATAGGAATAGATACCTCTATTACACGTGAAATCATTAAAGAGATTAAAGATGTGGGAGCGAATGTTCAGATTCTAACAAAGGGTGGCTTTCAAGCACAGCGAGACTTTGACTTATTAGACGAAAATGATTGGATTGGCACAACCATCACAGGAGCTGCAAGGAGTATAGTGCCACCACCTGCTGAACCTTATTGTGCGCGTGTAGATGAAAGGCTTGGGCTTCTTCAAAGAGCCAAAAAGGCGGGGCTGAACACATGGGTGAGCTGTGAGCCTGTCCTTAACGAATACGTAATTTATGACCTTATTAATCACGCTACATACATTGACTTCTATAAAATCGGCAAACTCAATTACCAACTTTCAGGCATTGACTGGGCAGAGTTTGGACGTGAGTGTGAACGTCTTTGCATTGAGCGTGGGCGCAACTACTACATCAAAGATGATCTACGAAAGGAAATGAAATCATGACCCAACAGATTACCTCTAAAGACAAAAAGGTAATTGCATTTCTCTCGCTTTGCTTGTTTGCCCTTGTGGTGTGGGTTGGGGCGACTATATTTTTCGCCTTTAATCCTCTTTCGCAAGAACTTGATAACACTACATGGTATAAGGCTGTTGGTGCTGGAATTTCTCTTGCTAGTACCTGTGAGCCACGTGTTCGCACTCTTACTATCACCAACGGAAATACTCTTGAGTCGTCCTGTGGGTGTTCAATAAGTCGATATAAAATACGTGGAGATCAAATCACATTTTACAGGCGGCTGAGTAACTTTTTACCAAGTACTAACATCGCAGGAACCTTAGTGAGAGACGATGATGAAAAGGTGGTAAAAATTCGTCAAGGTGGAGGAGTTTGGCACCGTGACAAAAGTATTGCCGAAAAAGAAGTTGCTGAATCTGTCACTGAATCTGTCAGATCCAAGCAAAGAAAAATTGTTGATACTGAAACTGGCATAGAGATATTTCCTAGTCCAAAACAAATAAATCTGACAGAAGAGCGCAACGGAGCAGATATTTGGATTAAGTCTAACGGCGAATGTGGAGTAACAGTAACTATCCCAGGAAGTAACAGCGGACGTTTTAAGTTCATTTACAAGGATAGGTATATCTCTTATTTTGATGACCTGGGTTTGGCAGGGTGGGGGCTGCAGTGATCAAATCAAGCAAAGAAAAAACAGAAGAGCTTGTAAGACTTGTTCATACACGCTGGATGTGTGGGGATGATTATCATGTCAACAATGAATCCCTCCTAGCATTTGAAGTTTATGATCCAAAAGGACATGGCCGAATAGATGCGGTAGTAATTGACCGGTATGAAAGCAATGGTTATGCCTTGACAGGGCTAGAGCTGAAAGTGTCTAGGCAAGATCTACAAAATGAGCTTTTATCCCCTGAAAAATCTGCCCGATTTTTTAAACACCTAGATCACTATGCCCTTGTTTTGTATAACTTAGATCTTATGAAGGGTCTCGACATCCCAAGTCAGTGGGGCATTTACTATCCTGATGGCAAAGGTTCACTGAGGGCCAAAAGAAGACCAAAGCCACTACATCCTGGCAAAATGCGTGTAAAACGCAATGTTGATAAGAGCTTTGCCGTCTCTTTAATGACAGCACTGTCTAGGCGAGGCAGTGCTACAGAGAATCAGAAAATGCTTCGTGAGGCATATAAAAAAGGTTATGCAGCGGGCATAGAGGAAGAAAAAGAAATTCATCAAAGGATTACCAATAGACTCAAAGGGCGCTTAGAAGTTATTCAAGAGATAGAAAAACTATCAGGTGAAAAGCTTTACTTCTTTAATGACAGAAGCATTAAAGAATTCGCTGCTGTCTTTAAGGCATTTAATGAGGGCCATTATCAAAAAGAGCAGCTGCTTAAAGTTGTAGAAGCTAGGAAAAATCAAATTAGTTTATTAGAAGAAGTAATCAATAACTGGGAACAAACTTCGAAAGAAAGGAAAAAATGAAATGGGTAATCAAAGATTGTCAGGAGCGCAAAGAGAAGCTTTGCAAAATGCAGTAGTTTTAATGGCTTTTCCACCTTTTGTCACGATGACCGCATATATGTGGGGAGTGCTAGAGTCACGTCTTATATTTTGGTTAACTCCATGGCCTCATCGCACGAAAGTACTGGAAAGAGCTTGCAAATTACTCTAGCTATAGCGCATGGGAAAAGAGTAGAAAGGACAGTAAATGAACGATGCGTATTTCTTAATAACCACAATGATGCTCATTGCTTTTCTTGTGGCGATTTTTTACTTAATGAGAGAAAAGGATAAAAGCAAAATTGAGTTAGAAGTTTCAGAGCTTTTAGATCAAAATGCTCTGTCGCTTCAAGAAGATGTTGAAAAAGGTCTTTTGGGCTATGTCGCGCTCAACTGTAGAAAGCAGGAAGGAGGCTATATGCAGGGGCCCACACAATGCTATTTGACCCTATCTGTTGACCCTCATGGAGATGGACTTGCTTGTTTGCCATATCTGACTACTATTGGCAGTAAAATGCAGTTAGCGACAGTAGCAAAAAGTGAAAGAGCTTATGCGCTGTTTATAGAAGGTGCAGAGGCTAAAGAGCCTAAAGTTTTTGAGGATTGGCTTTTGCTGAACTATCGCGATTTACCAGGTGGGCATGATCTTGTTTTTTATATTGCTGCTGAAAAAGTAAAAAGTTTTCATGGCAAGCCTATCAAATTTTATAACGAGCACAATGAAGTGTTCTTAGAGCTTGAGATTGAGAAAGAAATAGTGCTTGCTGCAAAGCCACTCTATCCAAAGTCTTCCATGTACACAACTTTTCCCTTGGGAGTTCTGGGGATTCAAAGCAAACGTCGAGAGAATGATTTATCATGAAGCTGCTTAGAAAAGTTCATCTGTACATCTACATGACGATAGGTCCACTTGTAAGCATTGTGGATTCAGTAAAAGACAGGAGAAACATTAAAGTGCTTGCAGTGGGGTGGTGGCTTGCCTTTCTATTTGGAGTACTTCTAATGTTTGGAGTAGTCAATTTTTTGCCAAGTGACATTGGTGCAACTATTATAAATGGGGCTACATCTTTTACGGTGAGTTTAATTGTGCTTGCATTCATGCTTGCTTCGCTCTACACCACGCTTACTTTAGCTACAGTGCCACCGAGAGTTTTGAAGAGCTATGAAGAAGCGAATTTTGCCTCTTCAGCTGTCCATGCCTACTTTCTACCAGATGGTCTTTATTCCGACCGGTATACCTATACTACAGCTGGTCAGCACAAGCATGAAATAGTTATTGCGCATGGATCGGAAGGTTTTGAATTGAGTCTTGATGGCGTTAATGAAACTGGACTAAGTAGATCAGAGATCATAAGCAGAGCTATTGAAATAATCGAGAGTGAACCATATTAACGTACAAGATTTTCTAAATGTAGCCGAGTTATCACACAGGAAAGGGCACATGGTGGATAACTCGGCACCTGCAAAGATTTGGGGCCCCGACCCATATGAGAGGCCACCCCAAATCTTTGCAGGTAGGTCAAGATCGGTAAGGTCAAGGTCAAGGGATCCTTTGGGTTGAGTAGCAAGCAAGCTTGCTACGGCCAGCAATGCGACTTCTTTTACAAGCCTGTCACAGAACCTTAAAATTTGGCAAGGGTCGCTCTTGTTTTGTCTTACGCCTCCGCTACAGCCAAAAAATCTGAAAAACTTTTGCTGCGCAAAACTGTTTTCAGATTGAGCTTAAACCCACCCTTGCAAATTTTAAGAACCATGTGATTTCGCAAAGAACGCGAAAATAGGCAGGTAAGAAGTCACGTTGCGGGTAGGTCTTTATTTAAGGGCGACGTAGGTTGGTTTAAGGTTATAGCCTATCCGAAGATGTATAATGATTAAAAGAATTTGAAGGGATTGCCACAATGAGCATTAGAAAAATCACAACATCAATCATCCTAGTAGCATTACTAGCAGTGCCTACCATCTTTGGTGCAGTTCCTCTTACTATCTATACTTCTGCCGGCACGATATCTCTTGATGTTCAAGTTGCAGAAGCTAGAGCTCGCAATACCTCTAATAACAGACTGCGCAACTTGCGCGTACCTACTAGCGGTGTAGATTTCACTCAACGCTTTGCTGCTACTCGTCATACCTATACTGTCAATGTACGTGAGAATGTAAATCGTGTACAGCTACAGCCTACTCGTGGCAACAACAACCAATCAGTACGTCACCGCATTGATACTCGGCTTGCAACTGGCGAGTGGAGAAATGGTAACTGGTCACGCTGGCGCACAGGTGCTGGTGCCAACAATCGCATTTCTGCAAATATTAATCAAGGGCAAGAGCGCAGGGTGCGCATTGCGGTACGTGATCGCGCAGGAAATGTACGTACCTACACTGTCAACATGCGCAGGGCGTCAAACAACACTTTCGCATCTAGCCTTCGTGTAAACAATGGTGCTACATTACAGCGTGCCTTTAACCGCTCTGCAGAACGTCACATTGTCAATCTCCCTGCTAATAGGTCACAGACACAGATCGCTATGAACAGAGCTCAACTTAACGCACAGAGCCGCGTACAAGTTGGTAGTGGCAACTGGTCTGCATGGTCTAGGGCAGATGTAAGGCGCAATGTTTCTGTCAATCCTGGGCAGTCTCAGACCGTTCGAGTACAGATTCGTGGTGCATGGACAAACCTTGTAGGTTCACCTACGCGTACTCGTACCTATGTTATTACTGTTAACAGGGCAGCACAACAAGCACAGGCTCCTAGCACACCTGCACAAACTCCACCTGCAAACAACAACCAACAGCGCACTCTTTTCTTTGCCTCTGAAGGTGGTTCTGCAGTTGCAGCAAGGAACTTTACTTCTGGTCAAGCACTTGGAGCACTTCCTACACCTACTAGAGCAGGTTTTAACTTTGTTGGTTGGTTTACTCAAAGCGTTGGGGGAGAGCAAGTTACTGCACAAACTGTGCGCACTGATAATCTGACTGTTTTTGCTAGGTGGCACGCTCCTCTTATTATTGATGCTCAGGGTTGGCGACATGTCCAGGGGCAAGAATGGCTAAGGTTTAATCCTCAGCGTAGTGAGTTTCAAATGACTGCTACTGCTGACTGGACAGAAGCGCAAGAGGCATTTAGGGCAATAAATCAATACAGGGTAGCAAATGGTAGACCAGCCCTAGAGTTCTGCATAGAGTTAAGCAATGCTGCAATGCAGAGAGCAGTTGAGGCAGACATTCTCTGGTCTCACACAAGGCCAGACGGATCACATTGGAGTACTGCTGTTGAGGGAAGTGCTACTGGGGCAGCTGAAAACATGGCAAGGGGAAGTGCTTCTGGTAATGCAGTGTTTGAAGGTTGGAGAGCCTCGCCAGGACACAGAGCAAACATTCTTAATGAGTGGTCAACTCATGCTGGGGTTGGATTTGTTCGAACGCCTAACGGAACCTTTGCAGCATTTCTTCCCGGGTGGGGTTTCCTTGATAATTGTACCGGATGGCCAACTGGTCGTCAGCAGAACACGTTTGCCATTCCTTGGAGTGCTGCTGCACCACAACAAATTAATGCCCCACACCTTAATAGGCTAACCAGTGGACAGTAGCATTGAAAAGTTGAGAGCGACAGAGTAACCTTTAACAAGCAAAGCAGAAAGGGGGCTACATCAAAAGATGTGGCCCCCTTTTTCTGGCAGGGGACACGGTGGATCTGTTAAGAAGATCTAAGCCAGGCTTTTGATCTGCGAGTACCTCATTAAGCGATGGAGGGTGTGCTTGAAGATGCTCCTTCTCGTCTTCGATGTACTGATCTATCGCACATTCAACCTCATCAATAATGTCAGAGACCAAATCGCCAACCGTGGAGTAGTCTTGGAGTCTAAAAGAGAGGTCACTATTTGCTTCGCTGTTATCGTTTCTGTGTCCACTTACTCGCACCTTAATATCTACCTCTGCGAGCGCATTTTTAGTGTCATGCACCGTGAAATAACAAGTCTCTGGGCTGGGTATACTGTAGCATAGCTGCACTTTGCCAAAGTGTTTTCAAGTTCAGTACCGCGACTTCGCCACAGTGCATACCCAAGAATGGCTGATAGGGTAGCTGCAGCCATCATTAGGGCTTTCCAGTTGGGAGTTGCTATATCTCCTGTCTGGGGCCCTACAGTAGGTTCTACACTGGGTGTAGTCTCTACGCTAGGGGTGTAGGGAGCGTCAGGGCGGGGTTGTGGTACAAAGGGTGGTCTTGGTACCTCTTGTGGCTCGTAAGGCGGCTCTAAGGCTACTACGGGCAGTGTCTGGTCGTGATTGTCAGGACAGGCAAACTCGCCAATCCTTATCCACTCGCCACTGCTATCTAGTTCATAGAGCCACTGAAATACTACAATTTCTTGACCTGCAAGCTCACTTGCATCAAGAGGAAAGACCATGCGCTGAAAGCCTGTTGTCCACATGGCCGTAAATGATGTCTCTTGAGAGTGTACTTGGCCATCGCTATCAAGCAAGGGTGTAGCAGTAGACTCTTGAGTATCTGGGCATATGCTGCGCAGCATAAGTTGTCCTGATATCTTATATCTTTGACCCCAGACAATATCGCGCAGTGATATACCATCAAAGATGAGGGCATCTTCTTCTGCGTAGATAAACCTGTTGCCAGTTTTACCACACTCTGCAAGAGTGGTCAGTGACGGCTGGGGTGGAAACGGTTCATTGGTGAGTGTTCCCAGATCAATGACGTGCATGTTGCGTGATACAGTGACATGGAAAGGTGGGATTAGTTCAAAGCCTACATTTCCAGGTGCTCTAAGCTCTTCGATGATGTATGTATCAAAGGGAAGAGCTCCTGCAATATTGTTCATTGCTGGCAGGTGTCCAAACCACACACCATCAGTAGCTTCTTGTCCTCGATTTACTGTTTCTGGTATGCGAGGATTCCAGCTTGCAGCAGTAGAAGCCTCTCCGTTAGCGTCTGTGACTATCACATGGCTCTCACCAGTAGTTCCTGACGTAATGCGGAAAGGTACGCCCTCTAGTCGCTCGTGCGTACTCTGACCAATTTTTACGAGGCGCAGATCACCGCGAATTACTTGCTGCGGTACTGTGGGTGGCACATACACAGCAATCTCAGATCCCATAGATTCTTGTGTGATGGTACGCACAAAGACTTCTGGGTTAATGAGATAGCCCGTAGGTGGTGCGATTTCTTGAATTCTAACGGTACCCAAAGGAAGAAAAGGTGCACCATTATTAATGAACATAGGATCACCAGAAACAAAATGTTCTGCATTAAGACGAGCTGCACCATCAGCACCAGTTTCCAATACCCAAGTTCTTACTGGGCTTCTGTCTCCAATAGGGGCAAGACCAGGGAAAAATTCTACTCTGAACTGGGCACCAGCAAGGGTAGCTGCGCCTTGTGGATAAGGCTGCCCTGTTTCAAAGTCTATCTTTTGGACTATTAGGGCGTTGCTATCTTCAACCTCAGGAATATAATTTACAAATACGTCATCCCTCGTTGTCACAGTAGCAGTTGCATAGAACTCATACTGCGGATTAGCCCAGGTACCTGGTCGCGGTGCAGTAGACATGTTGGCACTTGATAGCCTCACAGTTCGAGGTGTTGGATCAAGAACGTGACCTGGAGGTGCTGTAATCTCTCTGATGGTGTAATCACCAAGAGGTAGACCACCAGGGATCCCGCCACGAGGACAAGTCCAGCGTGAGCGGTCCATGCTATAAGTATTGGCACGACCTTGTGCGTCAGTAGTTATAATGCCTACGAACTGACCCCACATATCTCTAATTTCGAACTGTGCGCCAGCAAGTGAATATGCTGGGTTGCCAGCTGTGATTGATGGGTTAGAAGACGCTTTCTGAATGTGGATGTGGCCAAAGATTGGCACGTTTCCAAACGTGAAATTGGTCTGCTCACCTGCACGCAGCATTCGTGCTGTAGTTTGACCGTCACGCAAGAAATATCCGCGCGGAACAACAGTTTCACTCATGGCATGCCATCCAGGTGAGAGGTCTCTACCCAGTTCGATGTCATCACTTGACAGATAAGCCACTCGATCTGTCCAAGAGGTAATATCAGCGGCGAGAAGTTGGTCTAGCTGAAAGTCGCTAAACCAGTCTGACAAAGACCCTGCGGTCTGCATACAGGGGTCTAACGCTTGCCGTAGTGTACCTACGCGAAGATTCCATGTGCCGATTCTTGTAGAAGCTGCGTTGGCCAGTGCATTGTTTCTTGCATTTTGTTCACTTGTTCCTGTGTGCAAAGTAAAGCGCGCGTCACTCATAGGTCCGTAGAATACATAGCCGTCTACAGGGTGTACTACGCCTCGTGTAATATCAGCGATTAGGTTTCCACGGTTGCCTGATATGGTCTTAACAAATGATGCGCCTGGTGAGGGAAGCTCTCCTGCAGCATAAATCATGCGCTGTCTTGCAGCTCCTGATCCGTGAGAGTAGATGTAGAAACTTCCGAGCTGTCCTGATGACAGTGAAGAGGCGTTGTTGACAAGCCATCTTGCTGTGGTAAGGACGCGCTCACCACTTGCACCGCTTGCATTGCCGGCAGCAAGCGAAACGGTGTTTCCATTGCCCCAGCCAGGATTCCATACAGCAAGCTGCGTTGCCATTTGTGCCTCTGTCCTTGTAAGTGAACTTACACCAGGCACGTCACTTGCAATTGCTGCTGCACTTCGCATGGGAAAGCCAAGTGTGAGGATTCCTCGGATTTGAGTATCACCAATAGTGCTACCTCGTGTGTGTGAGCGAGAGAGGTTTGAGAAGGGTCTTCCTTGTTCGAGACAATAAACCACACTTCCGGTACCTGCTACCCATCTGGGGGTAGAGACGCTACTGTGAACGCGTGGTCCTGTAGACATCGTGATACTAGTAGTTGCTGGTGCTGCAATTGCCACTAGTGCTGGCAGCATTAACGCAAAAGTTATCACCACCAACATAATTTTTCTAAGTAAGTATTTCTTCTTCATGTATTTCCTTTCGTCTTGGTTGCAGTCCGTTGTGGAGGTGAACTGCAAAGCGTTTTGTTCCTTGGTACTAAAAGGGGAAAGGTCATCCATTCTTGTCCCCACCGGGGTTGCTCACATACAGCAACCCCGATAGGACAGAAAGGATTTACATGCCCCTTATAAGGGGTTACTTTTCGGCAGCCTTTTCAGGTGCGGCCTTTGCTTTGGCCTTACCTTCATTAGCCTGGCTCTTTACAGCCTTTGATGTTTCTTCGCGCACCTCTTCAAGAGATGGGGCCTTTGCAACCTTTGCCTTAGCGTTGCTGGCACGGATGACTGCTTCGCGCAGGTCTGCGACCTTGACATCTACAGTGGTTGTCTCCCACTTGCCATACACGTAGTCATCTTTAGAGAGCTGAATTTCATCAAAGTTGGGCGGGAAAGACACTGCGATCTCTTGTGAGTTCGCCTCTCTTACCATGCCGGGAGTGACATTCATCTTGTGAAACGATAGGTCACGCCCATCATTGCGAATGCCTGCAGGCAAAGTTACGGCCACCATCTCGGTGCCGTTGACGTTTTTGTACACGTCACCTACTGCTGGAATAAGCTCCCCGCTTTCGCGGCTGCGGCCAACTGATTTTGGCAGCCTAAAGGTTGTCCATGGTTGGTCTTGTGCTGTTTCTTGTGCTACTTGTTCTTTCTTACTCATTGTTAGTTCCTTTCGCTTTGGTTAATAGGTCCTTGTTTTTTTGTAGCCCAATGTGGATATTGAGCTGTCTATCTAAAGTGCTGCAGAGTTGCTGATCTTTCATTTCCCTTTCTATAATCGCCGGTCATTTCTTAAGCTTCTCTACACACACTGTTAGCTGTTTTGACACTACACTTTCAAAAAATCTCCCTACCGCACTCTTTTTTGTGGTTGCGCGTTAGCGTTGCAGACGACTTTGCTGTTTCTTCACGCACCTCTTCAAGAGATGGGGCACGCTTAGGCTCTGCAAGGTTTTGACTGGCTTTGTAGCGCTCATCAATTGTTTGGAGGATTTGCTTTTGGCCATCTTCGAAAACCTTATTTTTGTATCTTGCGTAGTGAGTGTCAGATAAGGTGCCAGCAGACGAAGAAATCTTGCCCATGTAATAGGCATCTATTCCGTATCCGTCACAGCCGTTGTTAACATATCCGACATCAAGAATGTAGGTTATGTCGTCATGAGATTGGTAGATGTGACGAGTCACGTCCTTGGCCCAATCAGCAGGCACCTTTGTTTTGGTGTAACCCTTGAGTCCAGGATATGTTTCTTGAAGTTGCCTGTCATACTTGTTACACTGTTCTTGCAGGAGGTTGTAGACGGGCAAAGCCAATGAGGGCTTGTGGCGCGCTAACCAATCTCCTGTTCTTTCGTTTACATAGAACTGAGTGTTTTGAGCAGTTGCAACATTTTCTAACATCCAGTTAAATTCTTCCTTGCCATACATGCTCGTAACTTCATCTACAACAAATTTCCCCTTTTCTTTTTCTATGTGGAGAGCTATGAGAATATGATTGTTGTCTCGATCGAGGCTGTCAGCAACTACTACAAGGGCATCAGATCTCTTTAGGCTGTCCATCGCAAGAGGCGAGAGCTCTAAAAGCTCATCGAGGACCTTTACTTCCTCTAGTGAGAGCTCATGCTTTGCCTTAATCTTTTCGATGGTCTTGTGGGTCATTACAAGTGGGGCATCTGACACCTTTGGAAGACCTAGGTCTTTTGCTGAACTTGCCACCACGAAAAGCTCACCACTGGGAAAGTTCCAGTTTTCATATCGCGTTAGCTGCTCGCTTAAAGGTTGTACTGTGCCGTCTTCTTGAAGAGAGCTTTTAGCAAAGTATCCTAAGCTTTCTTTTATGGGCGTAGCTCTTTTTTTACTGCTCATTTGAGTTTTCCCTTTCAGTGATCTTGCTACGTTGATAGCTGCGATAGATTGCCACGAAGGTAAGGATAGCGACAAAAAGAGCTACCAAAACTGTAATGAGGTATCCTCTGGCATTTGTGAAATCACCTGTTTGAGGTCCTGTGGTAGGCTCTGCACTAGGGGTTGTGTCAAGCGAGAGATAGAGCTCTCCATCATGAGCCCAGTTTGCTTCGTCTTGTTCGCCTTGAGTGTTTCCAGGCGCATGTGACACTTCAGCCTCACCTGCAGGAGGTACAGGGGCTTGTGGGGTCTCTTGTGGCAGTGCAGGTGGAGTTTGTGCTGGTGTGCTAGTAGACTCTTCACTGTCTTGTGGCTCGTAAGGCGGCTCTAGCATGGGTAGTGCGCCGTAGTCCATTATGGTGTTACACCAATCACAGCGAATCTCCCAGCGACCATAGGTAGTTTCAGTAGGAGCTTGAACTACCATTATTTCGCCAGATCTATGACCTAGCGGTAAAATCACCTCGTAGTCCAAAAGCTCTGAACAATCAATACAGTGAATCTGATATAGTCCAGGCTCTGTACATGTTGGGTCTGCAACACGAACACTATTTCCTGGTCTGTGTCCCAGTGGTGAAGTAGTACCCACCTCAATAACTTCATCGCAAACAGTACAGCGAATCTCCCAGGTGCCGTATTCAGTGCATGTTGGTGATGAGATACTTACACGCTCTCCTGGTGTGCAACCTGGTCCGCACGGATTAAGATCACTTAGCGCAACTGTTATAAAGGTGTGGACAAAATCATAATATTGTTCTGTGTTAGCTGCGGAAGTAAAATTAGATACGTGTACTGTGTATTCTGCTTCATAATCTAAATTTGAAAGCGGCAGTGTCAATGTTTCATAATTTGAGCACCAATTGTCAGCACCGATTGCTTGTGGGGCAAAATTGAGTGTCACTGTCCCGCCAGCAGCAGGATTGACCGCCTGATTAAATACTATGGTAAGAGTATCTTTTTGGACAGGCGCATCATTTCCATGAGGAGTAATTTCATCTACACCCAAAGGCGCTACTCGCTTACCAACAACAAATGAAGTGCGGTTGTTTGTGGTGACATTGCTAAAGGCTCCATCATTGATAAGTCTGGGTGTTCCAGCTTGAACTGTACCGCGATGATTTATTGTGCCCCAAGCCCATAGTGAGCCATCTGTGCGAGTAGCGAGTGCGCGAGCTTCACCTGCTGCTACACTACTCCAATCATTTCCGGTACCGATTCTTGCAGGCGTATTAGTAGTTCCATTTGTGACATTGCGCCCGGTAATAGAATTATTATTACTGCCCCAAGCCCATAGTGAGCCATCTGTGCGAATGCCAAAAGAAACAAATGCGCCAGCATATACACTTTGCCAGGTGGAGATAGACCCTACGCGCACTGGTTGAAGTTCTTGTGCGATTGCAGATCCTGTTCCTAGTTGGCGTTGCACGTTATTGCCCCATGCCCACAGGGTACCATCAGATCTAATTGCAAGCGTGTGAGACTCTCCAGCTGATACATATGCCCAGTTTGTTGCAGTGCCTATCTGGGTGGGTTCAAGAGTATAAAACGGGGCAGTAAAGCCATCATGTCCAAGGCCGGTCTGACCTCTGTTGTTAAGTCCCCAGGTCCACAGGGTGCCGTCATCTTTAATTGCGACTGTATGGGTATTTCCAGCTGATACATATGCCCAGCTTGTTGCAGTTCCTACTTGGGTGGGTATTGGCATAGTGGTGTATGCAGCAATACCAAGTCCTGTATACAGGCTTACCCCCCACGACCACAAGGTACCGTCATCTTTAATCGCGACTGTGTGGCGCAGGCCCGTTGACACATATGCCCAGTTTGCTGCAGTTCCTACTTGGGTGGGCATTGGTATGGTACCTGAAACAGTGCCAAGTCCTGTTCTGCCATATCTATTATTGCCCCATGCCCACAAGGTACCGTTGTCCTTGATTGCAACTGTATGGCGCTGACCAGCAGATATGTACGCCCAATTGTAATTTGAGTATACCTGCGAAAGCGATTCAGACAAAACGACCAAATTCAATCCCAGCCTGTTGTTATCGTTATTGCCCCATGTATACAGTGAGCCATCTGCGACAATAGCGAACATGCTGGCACCTGATATAACAGGAGCAGAACTCCAATTAGTTATTGCAACTTGTACCTGCACGGGGCTTAGATACTCTTCCATAATGTGGGTCAAATTAGGAAATGTTCTGTGATGCTGTCCCCAAAACCAAAGGGTTCCGTCACCTTTGACCCCGTAGGAAAATGCGTCTGTCAGCAAAGGTGTTGATACTGAAGTCCAGCTTGTTGCAGTGCCTACTTGGGCAGGTGTTGGTGTGCTGCCAGCGCGAGTATCGAGCCCCGTGCGCCCATTTTGATTACTGCCCCAAGCCCACAAGGTACCATCAGATCTAATTGCAAGCGTGTGATTCCACCCAACTGATACATATGTCCAATTTGTTGCAGTACCTACTTGGGTAGGCGTTAATGTATTTCCAGTTGTTGTGCCAAGTCCTGTCTGACCTGACGTATTAGCTCCCCACGACCACAGGGTACCATCAGATCTAATTGCAGATGTATTGGTATTTCCAGCTGATGCGTATACCCAGCTTGTTGCAGCTCCTACCTGGGTAGGTACTAGTGTGCTTCCTGCAGCAGTGCCAAGTCCTGTGCGTCCATTTGTATTAAGTCCCCAGGTCCACAGGGTGCCGTCATCTTTAATTGCGACTGTATGGGTATTTCCAGCTGATACATATGCCCAGCTTGTTGCACTTCCAACTTGGGTGGGTGTTAACGTGCTTCCTGAAGCAGTTCCAAGCCCTGTGCGTCCGTTTAAATTGTTGCCCCAAGCCCACAGGGTGCCATCAGATCTAATTGCAAGCGTGTGAGACTCTCCAGCTGATGCTAAAGTCCAGTTTGTTGCAGTTCCTACTTGAGTGGGTATAAAAATGTTGCCTGAAGCAGGTCCTGGGCTGAGTCCAAGTCTGCCGTGAGTATTTACTGCCCCCCATGCCCACAAGGTACCGTTGTCCTTGATTGCGACTGTGTGGCCGCCAGAAGTTGAGATGTCTTTCCACTTAGCGTCTGCATTTATTACTTGAGGAGTATAAACAGTGCTTCCATAGCCAACTGGATTATACCCCCATGCATACAAGTTGCCACTATTATTTGATGTGGGGATTGTGGGAGTAGATGAGCCTGTGCCAAAAGCAAGGCTTGATAGTGCAAGTGCCGCAACTAGCGACACGGCAAAAAGCAGTGTGATCTTTCTTCTCATGTTTTTCCTTTCGTCTTGGTCGCAGCTCATTGTGGAGGTGAACTGCAAATTTTTATACTATCAGAAATTTCTATTTTTGGAAAATTAAATTAATTTTTCCTGTTTTTTTGCACATGCTTAGTCTTGCTGAATAGGTACCGGAACCATTCTTTTTCTTAAATCCCGCAACTTTTTTTGAAGTCGCTCCCTTAGTGAGAAGTTCTTTTGCGTGCGCCTCGTTAAGGCTTTTGCCAAAGACCTTCTTAAAGAGCCTAAAGCCACATCCACTAGCTTGCACCCATCCACCATCTTCTTTTTTGTATCTATTAGAAGAGCATTCATAGGATGCTTTCTTGTCGATAACCTTTTCTTTGCAGTTTGGACAGGTGCCAAAAACTTTATGGAGGCTCTTACCTGCATAGGAAGTGTCCTTGTGGGCGTTGAAAGTATCTACAACACTTCTTTGAATGATGTTAACGTCTGCTTCTCCTGCAGCAATTTTTTGCTGCATTAAAAACCAAAGAGCAGTAAGGTCAGCGCCTTTAATCATCTGGGGCAAGACATTGTAGAAGTCACGGCCAAGTTGAGTAGATCTGATTTGCTTACCTTTTCTTTCGATGTAACCACGAGCGATAAGCAGATCGATGATTGCATGGCGGGTTGCTTGGGTACCAATCGAGCCCTTTTCGTTTTTGCTCTCTTCGTCTTTTTTCAAAAGAGCTTCGCGCAACCTCTCGTCTTTGACGTACTTTGCAATTGAGGTCATATCTGCAATGAGAGTGCCTTCTGTGTAGGGCTTTTTAGGAGCTGACTCCTTTTCTTCAATTTCACACCTTGCCACAGTTACTTCAAGTTCACCTTCGCTTACCCATGTTTGTGTGTCCTCTTTTTCGTTTTCGGGGAAAAGAGAGAGCCAACCGGGAAATACAAGTCTTCTTACTTCACGGCTGTAGGTACCTGCCTCTGTCTCAAAGCTTGACTTAGACACTTCATAGCGCGCCGGCTCCATAAACTGTGCGGCATAGCGCAAGGTGATAGCCTCATATACCTTCTGTGATTTTTCATCAAGTGCTGCAAAATCAAAGGTGGTATCTTCTGGGATGATTCCGTGGTGCCCGTCTCCTTCAAGGGCTGCATCATCAAAAGCTTTTGATTTGATGCTGAAGTCAAGCTCGGTGTCACACCCGATATTTTTCAGTGCGCTTCCAAGCACCACTTCTGCTTGAGCAAAGTGTTCTTCTGACAGGTAGCTTGACGCGGTGCGGTTATAAGTGATTGCACCGTGCTGCTGTCTTAGTACCTGGGTAATGTCGAGGGTTTCTTTGGAAGAAAGCCCGTGTGCCTTGCTCATTTCAATGCAGAGCGCATCAAAATGATAAGGAAGAGGCGGTTTTTTGGTTGAAATGGACTCTTTTGTGGTGAGCGTTTGTGAGCTTGCCTCTACAGCACTCTTTTCAGCTTCTAGCACCTGTGGATCATTAATGCGTGACAAATCGCCTAAGAAGGCCTTGTGTGGCTTCATTTTTAGGGCGAGCTCTCCAAAAGCTTCATTTTGCACAGATGCCATCATTTCGAAGTACTTTTCTTTGATGTGGTTGGCAATTTCTAGATCTCTTGTGACAATGAGACCCAGGGTTGGGGTTTGTACTCTTCCTACAGACACTCCTTTGCCAAGATTAAGTGTTGCAAATCTTGATTCGGTAGCACCGAAAGAAAAATCAGCAATGCTCCTTGCAAGGGCCACTTTGCCTTTGTGTTCAAAGTCTTTGTTATCGCGCAAATCATCAAAGGCCTTAATGATATTTTTGGCAAGGTTATTGTTGATGAGGACACGCTCTACTTTTCCTTGATAGCCAAAGTAGTCAAGTACTTCATCTACAATAATTTGACCCTCGTCATCCATGTCGCCGGCATGAACAACACTTTCGACTTTTGTAAGCCACTCTTTAATGATGTCAGCATAGTTTTCTTTGCCCTCACAAATTTGTTTTGGCCAGTCTTCGATGTAGATGGGTAGAGCTTCGATATTCCAGGGCTTTGCCCATTTTGGGTCTACATCTTCAGGCTCAACAAGCTCGATGATGTGGCCGGCGCAAGATGTAATGACAAAGTCATCTCCGACAATGGGAAGCTTTGCTTTTTCGTGGGTACCGTAAAATGCTGTCCCGATAGCCCTTGCTACTTCTGGCTTTTCAGCAATCACAAGTTTTTTAGTCATTTTTCACACTCCTGCCTGTCCGACAAAGCGATTGATCTTCTTGTATTGCCTGACATATTCTGCATAGCCTTTGTAGCGTGCACAGAGATGGCGAGAGAGTTGTGGGGTTAGAAAGTTGGGGAAAGCATAAGAGCTTCCACACGCCTTTATTGTGGTGCCAAATCTGCTTCGAGCAGATGCCCATATATCTCTTACCGAGATATATGAGCTAGTGGCACCTCTTCTACAAAACTCTTCACAAATCCAGTCATAGGCCTCTGGGTTTTCATTGATCCATGTCATTAACATGTCAATGAGGCACTGCTTTTGTTGTGCTTTATTGCCCATGGTCTATTCCACCCCTCTCCACTTGCTTTTGAACTTGAGGTGGCCGGGGGGCTTTTTTGATTTCGTCCCGAAGTTCTTTCAGAGTTGGAGCTTTGGGCTTTTCAGGTTCAAGTATCCCGGCTATCCATCCATCAATTTCTTCTGGGGATTTATCTGTGGAGAGGTATTCTTTAGCACTCTCAAGACTCTTAAAGTCTTCAAACCATGCGTTTCCAGAAGAGTTGTCAATGGCGGTATAGGTGTTATTGTCATTTTTGACAATGTAGCGACCTTCATACTTATACTTTCCTGCGCCTCTTGGATTGGTTTCTATAAGGCTTTGAGCCATCTCGGAAGTAATTTCATGGATTTCATCTATGCCGTGAATCTTCTGGTATCTAACTGTGTGATCCCACAAATCAGGACCATGGGCACACTCAAGGCGCACAAGGGGACGATAGGCAGCCTCATCTTTTTCTTCACCTGCCAGTCCTTTGAAATAATCATCATCTTTTAAGTCGTCATAGATATAACCAACTGATTCTGCAAGTGATGATTCATTTTTGCTTATGTGCCTGATTAGATACTCTGCCTGACGCTCGCTGATTTCAACTTCGCGCTCTTCAGCGAAAAGTGCAATGTCGCTTTGATCAATGACCTCAAGATGGATCTCGCCTTGCGCTACATGATGTTGTAGGGCTTGCCTTACAACATCAACACCAAAATGCTCATTGATAAAGCGAGACTTTACAGCAATGTCATCTGAAGCAAGTACTGCTTCAAGTGCTGGTGGCATCGCCCCTGTGAAGCTTGCACTTTCGAGGTCAGCTTCTCTAAGATCTGTCCCTGTAGGGTTTACACCTTTAAGGTTTGCACCCTTTAGGTCTACACCTCTGAGGGTTGCACCCGTGAGGTCTGCATCTCTAAGATTTGCACCTATAAGGTCTGCGCTATTGAGAATTACATAGGTGAGGTCAGCACTACTAAGGTCTGCGTTGTAGAAATTTGTCTCTCTAAGGTCTGCATCACTGAGATCTGCCTCTTCAAGGTCAGCACCTGAGAGGTCTGCACGTTTGAGGGTTGCACCTATAAGGATTGCGCAGGTGAGGTCTGCACCTCTAAGAGATGCCTCTCTAAGGTCAGCACCTTCAAGGTCTGCGAAGCCAAGGTCTGCGTGGTTGAGGGTTGCACCTCTGAGGTCTGCATATCTGAGATCTGCCTCTCTAAGAAGATTTACACCGTAGAGCCTTGCATCTCCGAGGTTTGCACGTTCTCCGCCTGGCTTACCATCAAGCCACAATTTGTGCTTATCTAGGATTTTTTGTAGCTGTTCTTTTGTTGTTGGTGTCATCGCTCCATCTCCTTTCTTGTTGCCTTGCTGGCCGCTTGAGGAGTTGGGGCGTTGGCAAGCTCTTTTCTTACATCACTAAGAGATGGTGGTTTTTGCGGCAAACGATTAAGATTTTGATTGTCAAGAGATACAATAATTTGCTCACGCAAATTTGTTGCGGGATCAGGATCGCCGAAGAAGTTTCGAGGGTCGGCAAAATAATGCTCAACTTCACCAGCTGTCTCAAAGCGCTCAAGTTCTTCACCGTCTTGCAAGTTGTCGCCACCTTGCGGGATGCGCTCAACAATAAAGTCGCGTGTATCCTCTGTCATGTACACCACATAGTCGTGGTCAAAGTGGTGGAGCTCAAAGCCTGGCTCACCATCGCGGCAAAAGTCTTGCCAATCTTGCTCGTGGGCAAATGGAGCAGGCTTTAAAACTAAGGGAGGATAAGTGCGCTTGGCATCAGGACACAGGCGACCATTAATTCGCTCAACAGTCCATCCTTCTATAGAGGTGCCTTCATACATAACCTCAAGAAGGTCTTTCCACCTCATTCCATAAAAGAAGATGTCTTTACTTTCAAGTTGTCCTGGAATTTTACTGTCAGCATCGATTTCGCTAAATCGAGCATCTGCAACAAGTACTGTTTCTAGTGATTCAGCCTTATCTCCCGAAAGGCGAATATCAACTGAATAGACATTCACAGTGGGAAAAGAGTGCAACTCTTTTTGTCGCTCTGAAGAGACTGAAGGGTGAAAGTATTCAATCATGCTACCCTCAAGTGCACCAAAATCAATAAAGGAAGCAGGAGTTTCATCGCTTTTTTGAGAGAGGTCAAGTCCGTCAAGAGCCACATATTCGTCATCTATATCTGAGACAACATACCAGCCCTCATTAAGGCCTTGATAATAAACTCGATCTCCTGGCTTAATTTCGTCAAAAATTACTTGAGCAGCATCTCCTTCAATCCTTTGAACGAGATTGGTTATTGTCGCAAGTCTCATCACATCTTGAGCAATAAAGTCTGCCTTATGCGGAGGGGTGCTTACAGCGATTGTGCGAATGACTGTGCCCTCATGATCAATAATGGAAATGCGAGAGGTGTCATGGTCTGCTGCTTGAATAACGACCTCGATACCTATGCGTTCATTCCAAGAGTCAAGATAAGCACCTAATTGATTGTGTGATAGTGACATAGCGCCCCCTTATTTCCAGGGAAAGAGGTCTGCATATGCTGTGCAGTCCTCTACTCCGACACTGCACTCATCGCCGTGCGCGCAGCTGTCACATTTGACATTGTCTTTAAGTTTTTTCATCGTGTTGCTCCTTTACTACTACATAGTCAGTAGGGCGGTAGAGCTCTACGCCCTTGATATTTTTGATTGCTTGATGTTCAAAGTTGGGCTCGCTTGAGTCGCAATGAGAGATGAGTTCCATTTTTGCGGCAGTTGAAACGTAGAAAATTTCAGTGGTGCCAAAGCGCTGCTCTAGAAAAAGTGGCAGCCATTCTTCAAACTCTAGGTCAGTGGGATTAATGCTGTCAGGCAGTGTTTTCCATAGCGCGATCATAAAGATGGGAACTATAGGAACAAGGACTGACAACAGCCCAATTTCTGACAGGGGATTGATACGCAAAATGAACGTCACATAGAGGGCTGCAAGCACCGACACTGGCAGTGATACTGCCAGTGCCTTTGCTACACGCGGATTGAACCCGCCTCTTTGAGGCTGATATGAATAGACGTCTTTATCTACTGGGATTGATAGCATTTTGTCACACCCTAAATGTTGATCCAGTCAAGCGGGATGCGACCAGCCATAAAGCCTGCAGCGACAAAGAGGCCAGCTGCACCCAGCTTGCCCATTGACTTGTCTTGTCCGGCACCATCAGCGCCTTGATTTGCTTGTTGTGAGGCAAATCCTGCAATCGCCCATACAGCAAGTCCTGCTCCAATCATCCAAAGCATTCCTTGCAAAACGGTACGTGCTAGTACTAACATTTCCATTGTTTTACTCCTTTCGTCTTGGTTGCAGCTCGCTGTGGAGGTGAACTGCAAAGCGTTTTTACTTGCTGCGATACTTTAGTTTTTTGTACGCGCAGCATTCATTTTTTCGAGCATTTCAGCAATGATTTGCTTTTCTTCTTTGATGGCTGTCAGATTTCTTTTCACATTCGCCAGGGCAAAAACTACTCCTGACAACATGAGAAAAACGCCTATTGCCATCACTGTTACTAAGTTTGCAATTTCCAAAATTTCCACCTCCTTTCTGTGTTTGGCACATGCTTAACCACCTAGCGCATCTCGCGAGATTCGCCCTGCAGCTAACATGAGGCCGATGTGAACGATTAACAAAATAACAATATTTATGAGCGCGAAAATATCATGGAGTGCCGGGCCTAAAACCGGGATGTTTGTAATGGCTGTAGGCACTGCCATTGACGCAGTTGATGCGATAAAGGGAAACAGTGTTAAGGCAAATATCACCACGAAAAGTGCGAGGCACAAAGAGATAAATATTTTAAGAGCCCCAAGTCCCCATTGTCTTGTTTGCTCTGTTAGGAGAAATGAAAGTCCGATGGGAAGTAATAGGAACGCTACGTAAATATTGATAGCGCGCCACCATCCGACACCAATTGCTAAAACTAGGCAAATGAAGGTCACGAGAAACAAGATCGCGCTAAAGATAAGGATAACTATGGCTTCATGGATACTTGCCGGAACTATCGATTCTGCAAGGCTAAATGACGGGTCTGCTGCAATTGTTGATGACGCTCCTAAAAGTCTTCTAATCATCCACTGCACAACCTCATAGATCATGCGCAAAAACCCTAGTGAGTTATTGATAATGGTAGAGAAAATTACAAAGCCAGCAACTGCCGCCATGAACTGATAGGCCACAGTAGCCACGTCCCCATTGCCATTGTCATAGGTCTTTACCATCTTAATGAGGTGTAGGGCAAAGGCAAAGCCCAGTATTGTGCCGGCAACAGGAAGTACGGCTAAGTTTTGTACTATGACAACAAAGTTATGAACAGTTCTCGATCCTAGGAGCGTATCAAAGGGTCTGTTTAGGATTGAGTCTGTTGTAATGTCGTTGATCATTGCTTGCGACATGTCGAAAAGCGATACTGACAGGCCTGCAATCAGACCAATAAACCACTCGTTGATTGCATCAACTGTGCCAAAGACCGCAAAGCCTATATTAGGCGCGATTAGAGAGGCGATATAGAAAGCACTGGTCGCTGCTATGAGCACAAGTAGTGATTTGGTGTTGAAAAGTCTTAGTGCATACTTCATCACATGCCCCCTGTCCAAACATTGTTACCAACAGCTATCTCTCCTGTAGACAGGTTGTAGAGAAGTCGTATGTGAGAGTTAGCACGGTCATTGAGCAAGAAAGTGGCTGTGAAATAATCTTGGACAAAGTTTGCCTCGATGGTGCCTGTGAAAGTAATCACTGTCGCAGTTGGGTGGCGAGAGGCTGTATAGCCTATGAGCTCACTTTGCAGAGCTTTGAGGCTGTCTTGTCCGATGAGTGCTTCAATAGGTGCGATATTGCCCTCTAGGGCGATGTCTGACCCCTGAGAGACTAGGCGATATATTCCAAAGTCTCTAAAAGCAGAAGAACTTAAAGTAAACTCAAATGCCGTAGCGTTTGGAGCGTAGGCAGATGGAACTACATGCCTTTGTACTTCTACAAGAAATGATCTGGTGTCTGTGATAATGCCTGCTGTATAGATGCCAGCTACATTATCTATCGTTTGCGTTTGCTCAAGGGATATAAGAGGCTCTTCAAACTCAAGTATCTGAATGGCAAAAGCAGTCCCAATCTCTGAGCCGTTTTCGAAGAACATGTGGTCTTTGAAGGTGAGAGTATTTTGCTCACTTTCACTAATCCATGTACCTGTTTCCAAAATGGCTATAAAGTCTAAAAAGTGACTGTTATAACGTGAAATAATTTCTTGTTTTTCTGGGCTAAAATCAGAGAGGCTTAGTCCTGCGGTACCTGTTGTTTCAGCGCCTAAGTCAAGATGGGACTCTATTCCAAAGGTTGGAATATCAAAGATTCCAATATCATTTTCGGTAACGTACACAAAACGCCAGATTGAACCACCGACTATAACTACGGTTATGGCCAGTGCGATGAGGACATAGCGAGGGTTTTGTTTGATGGTGCTAAGTATTAGTTCTTTATCCATGATTTTCCTACCTTCCTAAAAAGTTCATGGGGTCTTGGGGTTGATTGTTGATGCGCACCTCGAAGTGCAGATGCGGTCCTGTTGAATCTCCTGTAGATCCAACAGTTGCAATCCTTTGTCCTGCTATAACTGTCTGTCCTTGCAGGGCTTGGAAGTTTTGAAGATGGGCATAAAGTGTGGACACTCCATTGCCGTGATATATGACTAAGGTATTTCCGTATCCACCCATCCATCCACGAAAAGTTATCGTGCCGTGATTAGCAGCGACTACAGGGGTATGAAAAGGTGCGGGAATATCTATGCCGGCATGAAATCTTCGGTCTCCCCAGATAGGATGTGTTCGCCAGCCAAACGGAGAGGATACACGTGTGTGGCCAGGTACAGGCCAGGTAAACTCCCCAACGCCCAAAATCACACCTGATGCCAAGAGGTTGTATATGCGGTGTGCCTCTGTATGCTGACGATCTCTATTTGCAAGGGCAGAGTGCCTTAAAAACCTAAGAGCAAAATATGAAGTTGCTTGGTCTAGATCAGTGATAGACAAGAACTGTTCTTGAGAGCCTGTAAGCCACTGATTGGATGAGTAGGCACGTGCTGGCCCCTGTCGGGTCATCTCAGCCCACATGAAGTAGAGTTGAGATTCTACACATGTCCATGCACCTGTACGGTCAAGGCTGCTTCGCTGCCCGCTCACACAACCATCAAAGCCAGTGAACCTGTAGAGTTGTTGTCGCCTCTCAGCAATGCCTCCTCCACCAGTCATGCCTTGTCTTTGGTGGCTGCACCACCAAGTCCACTGCAAAAGACCTCTTCCTTGAAAAGGTGGACCTGCTTCTACGGCTGCTGGATTGTAGCGAGACTCTGCATAGATATTGCCCATAATGGCAGCAATGTGTAGCGGAGATATATCTCGCTCAAGCAAGAATAGAGCTATCTGACTTTCAACTTCACCAAGTCCTTCAATTTCATCAGGTGGTGTTGCAAAGATTGCTGCAACCACCAAAAGAATAATTATGAAAAGTCCAAGTCCTCCACCAACAACCAAGCAGCCTTTGCTACCAGCTGCAAGTGCTGCAAAGCCGCCTTTACTAGCCGCTGCCTTAGCTCCAGCAACACTTGCCTTAGCTCCAGCTGCTGAAGCACTTGTAGTGCTAGTTGCAGCACTAGCTCCTGCTTTTAGAGCTCCTTTTTGGCCCATGGCTCGAGCTGCTTTGGCATGAGCTTGCATTCTTCGCATTTCTTGTTGCACTTTAAGAGCTGCGCGCTGATCTGAAACAGTTTTTGCTGTAGTTGTGCGCCCTGAAGTCGCAGATCTTACATTTTGTGCCCGGCGAGACTTCTGCAGGCTTGACACCTTAGATGCTTGCTGGGTTTGCGGACTCGCAGGTGATGTGTGCCCTTGTCCAGGACCTGTGCGCACCTGTGCGCCCTTAACTTCAGTAACACTTTTCATCTGTGCGCTTTTATCTGCCTGCAACTTTTTGTAGTGGTCAAGCTTTCTTTTTGCCTCACGGCCACTTTTGACAGCATCGTGAGACCTTTGGACCTGCAGGTCGCCCTCTGTACTGTCATCGAGTGATTTTATTGAAGCTCTTAGGGCAGATGCCTTGATGTTGCCTTTCAAGCCAGCTGATTTTACAGATTTTGCGTCAGCACTTTTTGAACGTGTATGTTCAAGTTTTGTGTCACCTTTTCTAACACCGCTTGTAAAATCTCGCTTATCTGCATCTTTGGCTGACTGCAAAGAGCTCGGGCGCTGCTGTGAGCGCCTCACTAGTCCTTGCCCTTGTGGTGTAGTCGCACTCTTTAATATGTTGCCTGCTTGAGACATTACACTGCCTGTCTCTTACTGCCCTTGGCATCGTAGTGACCTAAGATGGCCTCGATTAGCTCTGCTTTAGCAATTCGCTTCTCAGGCAAATCGATTCCGAGAGCTTTGGCCATCGCTTGTAGCTCTGCGATCTTTTTTGCAGATAGATTTTTCTTTGAAGGCTTTGCCTTAAAGAGTGCTTTTCGATTTTTAGCAGCCTCTGGGTCTGAATCATAGAGCTCAAAGAGGTGATTATCTTGTGGGAATTCCCCCTTAAAAGGCACGCGCAGGCCAAGTCCTGAAGCTACAAGCAGCCCACTTCCTCGCGGTGTTCCGTCTCCAATGTTTTCTAGCTCAGCACTCCCAAGGCCCAAAAGATGCTTCCATCTATGTCTTGATTCAAGAGATTGCTTGAGTAGTATGAGTAAATCAGCGTTAAGGATGATGTTTCTTGCGTCTTCATTGTCAAGAATCGCATCTGGGATTTGTGTAACCCCAACAATGGTAAGACCGTATGAACGCCCCTCATTAACAAGCCTTGAGAAGTAGTTAAGGACAGCAGGAAACTTCATCAGTGCTTGGAGCTCTTCGAGAACTACGACTGTTCTTTTGCCCTGGGCAGAGTTTGCATAGGCAAGATTTCTAACCGCTTCACAAGCGTTGATGAGCGAAAAGATTGTTGCGTCAGTGAGAGTCTCTGACAGATCAATGTTGATCATGCGAGCAGACCAATCAACATTTGAGTGGTTGTTGTAGAAGTTCATAGACCCTGTGACAAAGCGTTCATAGCGCAGCTGAAGATCTCTTGCTACATCTTCTTTTTGCTCGCCTAAGAGGTTGTAGAAGTCTTCAAGAAGAGGTGATTTAACTCCCTCGAGCGAGCCTGTTTGCTCATAGTGTTTTTTGAGGGGACGATAAGCAAGATCTACGCAACGAGAGATGATAGAGCGCTCTTCATCACTTAGAAGTCTTCCGTTAGCCTCTGCACTTGCAGCAGCCTGGGCAATCATCGCGTCAATCTTGAAGGCGATTTGTGATTCAAGGCTCTCGCCGCGCAAGATACCTGCATCGGAGAGGTCTAGTGGGTTAAAGTGTGTTGTAGTTCCTACTGCAGGTTTTATGATGGTACCGCCGTAGCGCTTAACGAATGGCACGTATTCACTTTTTCTATCAACGAACACAATTTGAGTAGTTGGACTTGAAAAATAAATACCTGATGTTAAAACCTGGATAATAAATGACTTGCCGGTACCGGCAGGTCCCGATGCAAAAATCATGCCGGAGGGAAAGAATGCTCGGTTGTTAAGGTCAGCCAAGATTAAGTTATTTGATTTTCTGTGCTGCCCTAGCCAAATCGAACCCATTTTGCGGTGGTTGAGCTCTGCTGTAGCAAACATTGACGGCATAGCTACTTGTGCAGTTGTAAGCACACGTGAAATCGGAAGATAGTTTTTACCGAACGGAAGAACTGAGTTGAGTGCTTGGGGCTGCCTTAGTGCTAGTGCCTCTACTTCAACTGAGTTTGATTTTGCAGCTGCAATGATTTGTAGGGTCTGCTTGTCAAGTTCTTCTAGAGACTTTGCATAGGTGTAGACATACCCAGCCCAGCCAAAGAGCCTCTGACCGCCCTCTTGCTGCTGTGAAAGTGAGTTCTTCAAAGCATCTTCAGTGCGCTCATCTTCGATGCCTGGGCGAAATGTATTGCCCGCGCGAAAATTCCTGCGCTCCTCTTTGCGAAAGCGCACGTGAAGATCAGCGAGGTCAGCTCTAACCTTAGTGATTGATTTGGTGCGGTCTATAGGATAGGAAAAATCAGAGATTGCCAAAGGAATGGGAAGTTTTGCAATATCTGAAAATGCCCGGTCGTTAAGATCACCATCGGGGATCCTTAAAGCCATAACACGGCCATAAACACCATCAGTCTTAAATATGTCATCTTCACCGTTTGGACCCCAAAGAATTGTGTAAGGAGCGATGGCATCTTTAGTTGTCTGGGTGCTCTCTGCGTAAATGTCTTGATCGTAGCTAAAGTTAAGAGGCTTAAAGGGCCTAAGAAGTGAATGAGCTATCTTTAGCCTTTCTTTACCATCAAGTACTGCCGTGCGTGACTTAATGGACGAAAGTCTTTCTTGAACTGTGGCACGAATACTTGCCAAAGCATTGATAGATTGCTCAAGATTTTCTGCGCGCACTGTAATGATGTAGTGCAGTCCGCGCTCAATATTTGACACGCCCTCTTGAACCTTTTTGCCAATTATTTGGTTGTAGAGATCAGCATCAATTTCTGCATTTTTTACCTGCTGTGCTGAAGGGTCATAATAAATGCGGTCTTTGATCTCATCTTCAAGAAAAGGCGTGTTGGTGATGAGGCGCTGAATGATGGTGCTTTCATCAGCTCCGTCATAGATTTTACTTATCTCATTGTGGATGGCTTCTTGACTCTCTTCGGGGATGTCTTGGTAAGAGATGTCAGTGAAAGAAAGCATTACTGATTTTGAATGTTCATCAATCATGCAAATGCCATCTTCAAACATCGCTTCATATTTAATGAAGTCCAAGATGTCTGGATCGCGGCGATTGATTTTTTGTTTTTTTAGCTCATCAAGAGTAGATTCTTGATTTGCTTGTAAGGCTAAGCTTACACCCTTAGACATTCTTTCAGCATCTTCTTTGAGCCTAGCTAGATCTGCTTTAGCATCTTCAAGTTCTGCTTTAGCAAGAGCCACTTGCTCTTTAAGATGTGCCTTGTATTCCTTTTTTTCTTTGCGAGAAAGCTTGAGTTTCTCACCCTTGACTTTGGGCTGAATGCCCAACAGGTCTCTCATTGTTTTTCCTTTCGTCTTGTTGTCAAGTTCGCTGTGGAGGTGAACTGACATGGCCTTGGTGCTATAATTTCTTCCGTAAAGGAAAAAGCACCGGAATTTCTTCCGATTGTTTTTATCCTTTCGCTTGGGGTAGCGGGTTATGGTTTGCTAAGAAGATGGGAGTGGACCCCAAAATGGGGACTCATCTTTTAACGGAAGCTCCATAGCCCACTACCGGCTTTCTTTTACCCCACCAACATCTCCTCCCTTTTCTCGTTTTGCAGATATTCGATGTAGTCAAAATCTTCATCAAAGACGGCATGAACTTTGCGTGGGATAAGCCCTTTCCACACCCAGCGAGAAGCATGTCCTGGATTGATGTACTTGTAGTTTTCGTGCTCCCAGGGATAATACTTAGCGTCCATGTGCGGATCTGTTCCTGAAATAAGTACAACGCAGTTTCTTTTACTCATTTTGGAAAGCTCGGCAGGATCTATAAGGTCTCTTGCTGTTGGAGTAACATTTCTTGTCGCAGAGCCATCTTTGCCATACGAAATATTTGTCTGCATGAAAGTTTCCTTGCCAATCATTTTTGAGACTTGCTCGTTGGTCTCTGTGGACTTGCCACCAAGATAGGTAAAGGAATCGCAGCAATCAAAAATAGTTTGCGTATTCTTGTCGTATGTCACTTCCATCTGTGCTACTGATTGAGCAATGAGCACTAGGAAAAAATTTCTTGAGCGACAAGTGGCAACAACACGTTCAAGCCCTGATATAAACTGATTAGGCAGCTCATCGATGAAAAGGCCTACAGGCTTTGGCAAACTGCCGCCATATTTAATGTCAGCTGTTTGGTTTAGGATCTCAATAGTTTGTGCAATCATGATTGCCGAGAGAAATCCAAAGGTGTTATTGATGTCAGAAGCGGTATTGAAAATCGCGACTTTTTTGTCTGGGTCAGTTAAGTCATATAGGTTCATTTCATCTTCTGACAAAAGCTCTTGAACTTCAGGAATTTCTAGTGCTTTAAGTCTTGATTGGGCACAAACTAAAATGCAGTCACGTGTCTTATCTGGTGCATCACGGTATGATTGCCAGCACGACAGAGCGATGTCTTCGTTGATTGATGTTCCTTGGGGCTTGCCATCAGGTCCTGCTTGCCCAGGCATATGCCCATCTCTTGCCCTAACAAAAGCAGAAGGAATATACCTTCCAGTCTCTACATCTTCGATGAAAGTGCGTGCATCTACTTGCACTTCATTTCCTGCTGCATCATCATTTGGGTGAAACTTGGTACCTTTTTCAATCTGTTGGAAAATCATGTCGAGCTCTGATTGCTCACCATCTTCAACTTTTGCCATTGATACCAGCTGAACCAGTGCCGGAAAGCTATAACTAGTGACCCGATCAAAATAATCACGCATCAATGCGCAAAGTGCCATATAGAACATGCGCTCTGACTTGTCCCAGAAAGGATCTGATGAGTTTTTGCTGTCTCCCGGGTTAGTGTTGGCCATGAAGTTGTCAATAAATAGCATGAGATCAACATCATCTTTGATGTAGACAAAGGGATTGAATTTTGAAGAGCGTGAAAAATCGACAGTATTAAACTGTCTGATTTTGACCCCAAAAAATGCCAGGAATCTACCGCAGGTAGCAATAACAGTCCCTTTGGGATCGTTGATAAATAGGTTGCAAAATCTAAACAGATTTAAGATATTTGGCTTGACTAGAAATTCTGTCTTACCGCTACCAGGACCACCAACAACAAAGACATTAAGATTTCTTTTAAACTCTACTTTGGCGGTGTTGAAAGCAAGCTTTATGTTTTTAGACAGAATAAGATTTTGTTCAGGCTGTTTTAGATTTGCAAATTGCCGCACTGCTTTAAGCGTTCCCCATTTAGCACTTCCGCCCTCTTCTCCTTGACGGTAAGTATTTGCATTGGATGCAAAAAGCTTTGCCATTGCCATAAAAACCACCACTGCAAGCAAGATTGCAACTATTGCCACTTCATCTGTCATGGGTGGCATAATTTGTGTGCTTATTGAAGCCCAGAGAAGTTGTGGTCTTTCAACAACAGCAATTGCACCTTCAGCTATATCGTCAGAAGCGCTTGTAATGGCATAGGTAATATGTGCACCTATCCACCCACCAAGTGCACCAGCGCACACAGCAATTAAGAAATTCTTCCCTGGGGTATGTTTCCTGGCTTTAGCCTTCATGACTACCTACTAAGTCCAGGTGTGCTGAAAGCTTCTTTGACAGATCCTGCAGAAGTAGTGGCGGTACTATAGCCTTCTCGCGCAGGATTAACAGAGCCCTTGCCCGGCGTGCTGTAACCTTTAAGGCTTTGTTCTTTGGTAAGTGCCTCTTTTGCTTTTTGAGTTTCTTTGCGGACCTGTTCAATTGTAGGAGCTTTAGGCTTTATGCCTTCGTGCTGTCTAAAGCTGTCCACATCGACTTCGATGCCGCGCACATTAACAGTCTCAGCTCCCCGGTCAAGTGCTGTTGCTACAGCTTTACCAAACTGATCTGCTGATGCAGTTTTTGGGAGTGTTATGCCAAGGAAGTCAGCCTTTTCAACTTCTTTGAGATACGTTGCATAAGCATCGTCAAAAAACTCTCTATCAACACTCCAACTGTCAGAGAGCTCAACTCTTGATCTAGAGACTTCAGGAGTTTCCTTGGTTGTTTCCTTGGTTAAATTTTCAGCATCTTTCTTAAGATTTTCTTCGCAGGCTTTCAAGTGACTAAGAAGAGCTGTCTCTTGAGACTTAAAGTAAGCTATCGCTGGCTTTCCGTCTTCACCTGTTACAGCCTTAACATTAAAAAATGGCTTGTCACCAACACCCTTTTCAGCCATGATGAGATCAAATGTGCTGTCGCGCACATCTTCAGTCTCAAAGCTCAAATAAAGAAGTTCTCCCTTTTTTCCTTCCGGATCAAAAAGGGGTGATTTAGCATTTTGTGTAGGATCGCCCTTACCCCTCTTTTCACAAAATGACTTATAGCATTGTTTTGCTCCTGCTGATAGTACTTGCTTAATAGCATTTTGGATGCCTCGTTGAAGCTCCATGCCAAATTCATCGGCCATATCCATAGTTTTATTCCTTTCGCTTGGGGTAGCAGCAATGTGGAGGTGCTGCAGTAGTGCTTAGTTAGGTAGTACTATTTTTTGCTTTAGGGGATGATTTATTTATTTCTTCTGGCTATCACCCTCTCTACTGCTTCATACTCGATCTTTAGGGTTCGAGGGGCTATGCCTTGTCTGAACACAAAGCCAGTTGCCGGAAGACCCGCATCGCAGGTCCCCGGCAAAATGTGCAATACATTATCGAGGTTGACGATAGACTTTCTACCGCAACGCTCAACTATTTGCAGCCACCGCAAAGGCGGCACAGGCTGTTTTGAATCACTATCCATCTTTATTCCTTTCGTCTTGGTTGCAGTCCGTTGTGGAGGTGAACTGCAAGGCCTATTACAGTGACAGCTATTTGTGTCGTATTGCTCCTTTGTTAAAGTGGTCGCCAATAGCCCTCATTATCAATTTGACATGAACATGAGTAGAGGTGTCTGCGAGGGCTAATTGGCGGTGTTTGTTTACCTTTTTTCTAAAAAGGTAGAGTTGTTTTGTTGGCGAAAGAGGACAAGCATTTGCATTGACTGCTGGGTAGGGCAATACCGCTGTGCAGTCTGTTGTGGGCAGTGTGAATACGTGCATTATGCAACACTCCTAACATTTGATTTGGCAGCTTCGACTGCCCCGTCTAGTGCTTCTGTCATCTGCGAATACTTTGTAAAATTGATTTCTTGTGATCTGTCGTTGAGGCTTTTGCGATAATCTGAAAGCTCGTTGTATGCCTTGGCGACAGCCTTGTCTGTTTTAGCGAGCTCAACGATTTCTTTTTCGCGCTCATCATACATTTGCTGAAGCTTGTCTTGTTCTTCTGCGGCAAAATCATCTAATGGTTTGTCCTGGGATTGCTTCCATGATTGATAGTCCGCATCAAGCTTGTATTTATTGTCAGGATTTTGAAGCCAGTATCGAAGTTGTGGAATGTGCTGGTGGCTGCGTCCTTGGTCTTTCATTCTTTTCAAGAATTTTTTGAAAGCAAAGACCAGCCCATCATGTTCATAACCTTGTGACAGGTATTGCATGTAAAGAGTCAGCGAGGCACTACGATTGATTGCAACATTTTTTGGACAGAGGTCAGCAAGCTCTTGAAAGGTTTGCTTTGCTTCTGTCCGTCTATCTATCTCTTCTCCGAGATTGCCAGAAGTGGCAATATCTGTGGGATGGATAGAATTTGAATTTGGAATAGTGAATTTAGAATGTGCGCAAATTTCTGCGCCCCTTGGTGCGCAAATTTCTGCGCCTGGCTCCATGCGCAAATTTTTGCTTTTAGGTTCATCTTGAGTCCATGCGCAATTTTCTGCGCCTGGGGAATTTGGCTCATTTGAATCCATGCGCAATTTTTTGCGCCTGGACTCTAGAGAGGCTTCCTGCTGTTCTTTTTTCCATACTTCACTGGGTGATTTTTTACGAAGATAATAAACATTTTTCATGTTGTGATTAGTGACAGGATTTTTGCGTCTGACTACTTTAATCCATCCTGCAACTTCTAGAGATTGAATTGCTGCATGAATTGTTCGCGGACTCTTAATGTCGAACTCTTTAGCAATTTGTGCGATAGTTGGCCGCGCATTGGATCCAGCTCCTTGAAAGATTAAGAGCCTTAGATGAACCATTCGAGCTGTCATCGATAAAGAGTTATCTGTGATCAGCTCGAGGTGTGCTGGAACCCAGCGATCTGGAGTTTCAGCTTCATCAAGATGTAGCTCATGTATGTCTAGATGCAGATCTAAATCTTTCTGTTTTTGCCACTGCTGATCCAAATTTCTGTCTTTCATTGCGTTTCCCCCGTTCACCTTTAGGGTTTTCGCAATATTTATTAGAACTCAGCATATTATATCGCTGAGGAGCACGAAATGAAGAGGATTCTACTAGCACTGCTGCTGTCCCTAGCACTGGGGCTTGCCTTGATGGGCTGTGGCCAAATTCAGGGGACAGCCGACCCTGACCGGCAGGTGCTCTACCTCAATGAAGCTCCTACTAATCCCCAGTTTAATGATGTGCTCGATCTTCCCAACGACCTCATTGGGCACTGGGAACAAGACGAACAAGGAAATGCTCCCGCATCAATTCGTACGCGAACACAAATCCAGTTTAGTGCTGACCATGACGGGAGCGTCTGGGCTCATGTCATTGATCCTAATGCCAATGGGCTAACCGCAGTTGAACGCTTTTCGTGGTCATCTGAAGACGACATCGTCCATCTAGATTTCGACCAAGGTGAAATATTAAATTTGGGAGCAATACACCGTGAAAGCTTCCGCATACTCGGAGCTTCTGATGAATATATCAAAATAGAAGCACTAACAGAATCCTCATGGTGGCTAGAATCAGGCTTTTTACACAGGAGTCAATTCTGGGAATATCCCTAGTCCCTGCTGGGGCGGTCATTTAACATAACCTGACGACTCAAAGTAACATGCGGTCTGTAGGTGCGCTTCTCTACTTCTTTGCTCGGCTTACTTTAACTGTGTAGACTTTCTTTGTCTTGCCGTCTTGTGCAGTCACGTGGAATTGCACTTTCGCCGTCTTGCCCTTCTTTAACTTGACGGTGTAAGATTTAACCGTCTTCCACTTTTTGCCCACTTTAACCTGCACCTTTGCATTTTTCTGAGCAAGCTGTGGCGTCAGCTTGACTGATGCCGTCTTTGCAGGCAGTTTCAAACTGTAACTGGTCGTCTTAGTCTTAAATTTTTTGCTTAGCTTACCCTTTGAAACCTTCAAGCCTGACAGCTGTGCATTACTTGAAAGCTTAGCTGCGACCTTTGACTTGGCAAGGGCAGGCTTAGGTTGAAGCTTTTGGTTTGCAGGACCAGGTCCTGTCTTATCTTGTGGCGTCTCTGGTATTCCTGGTTTAATTGGGTCTCCACTGAAAAATCCACCATTATCGCCACCATCACCTGTACGCCTTACTAAATCACTTAACTCAACTTCAATTGACGTATGCCAATTAGGAGCATCGACAAAACTTGCCTCTTCTAAAGACTTTGCTCCTTCAGATGATCCCTGAAGCCAGTAGTAGGGTTCATAGCCTTTTCCTGCATCGATTTCAATCTTGTATTGTCCTGGAACTAGATCGCGAACATAAAAATTTGTGTTTCCTGAACTATCTACTTTGCCTGTCGTTGTAGAGCTTGCTAGTACGTAGCTGTCACCATCAAAATGCCAAGCCTTAACACTGATACCCTCCGCAGGAATTAGGATTCCCTCCTCGCCTTCGCCTCCATCATGACTGCCTACAAAACCCTTGACGATTCCTGGGTAGAGCATCGTAATATTGAGGTCAAGCTGCTGGGCGAATGGCGCGGCGATTACAGGATAGGGATTATCATCGTCCCAGCAAACAGGGAACCAGACACTGCCATTATCACCATAGACCACATCTGGGTCATAGGCTTGCAAATAATAGTTTCCATCTGGGACATCTTCAAAGAGGTAGCTACCATCAGATTCTGTCATGACATAGCCACGATATTCTGGCTCAGCTTCGGAATCATCAAAGGGTACCTCGTAGGCAAACACATAGATTCCTTCGAGGCCTTCGCCTTTGCTATTGCGTACCGTGCCACCCATAGTGGTGGGCTGTGACAAGGTAACCTGATAGCCGTAAAGGCCCATGTAGTCAAGGCCAATATCATCGATGTCTTTTCTCAGATAGCCTTTACCTGCAGGGCCTTCTACCACCAATGAATAGTCACCCTTTACCAGGCCGCTAAAGGTGAAGTTGCCATCACTATCTGTTATTGTTTCACCTACACCTTGCCTATTGCCATTGCTCAAAGTACGAGAAATAGATACGTAGGCGCCTTCAAGTTTTTCTTGATTCCCGCCCCCACCAGGGATTATCGTTTTATTTACTACGTATCCTTGGATCTCGGTTGCTTCATCTACATCAAGGACAAAGCTGCCAGCCTGATTAAAGCGATGTGCCACAAGTACAAAATAATCCGCAGACTGTGCGCTTTGAGCATACGTGCTAATCCCAATAGTGTGGCGATTCAAGGGCGACAAAGGTACTGGATTATAGACACTATCAAGCAGGTACAGATAAGGGTCATCAATACTGCCCTTTGTTGGGTCTACGCTGAATACATAATCCTTATTCTTTTGCAACTTGACCAGATAGGGCTGAACTACCATGTCCATGCCGAGGCTTGAATCACGGTACTTAACAGGCCCATCGTCCTGCAAAGATCCACCAACAGAACCAGGAATAGTGCCAAAATTATTAGCGGACTCAAATGGTGCTGGTGCGCCAAAAGCAGGGGTACTTATTGCAAGTATTGACAGGCAAACACATAATGTTGCTGCCAGCCTTATAATTAATCCTGCTTTGCTGTTGCGGATTATCGCACTGTCTATACTCTCCATGTTTTTTCATCTCCTACTTTTATGGCGAATATTGAAGTTTGCGTTTGCAACAGCTTCTTTCTGCTGATAATTCGCCATCATATCCCCTCCGCATATGCTCATTCTTCTACAGAGAATGAGCCATCTGTCAGTAGCGGAGGATTCCAAAATGTGGTGAAATAATGGAAAACTAATGAATATTTTATCACAAATAGGGATGCTACAATTGAGGCTGGCACTATTTTTCTTGTGAAATCACTGTGCCTATAGATGTGGAAATGCCGACGTAGCTCAGTTGGTAGAGCAGCTCACTCGTAATGAGCAGGTCACCGGTTCAAATCCGATCGTCGGCTCCACTAAACCGCAGGTTAGGGGCTTACTATCGTCACACTCAACGTATCCCTCGTCCACTCCACTATCAACCTCAATGCCGCAACCATCCTTAGTGCAGTCATCCTCTAAAAGCCCGGACATTTCATCAAGAAGATTCCGATAATTTTCCTCATCCTCTCTTTCATGTATACTGTGCGCTATCGTCTTGCGATTGCAACTGCAATCACCAGTACAGGTGCTTTACTTCGCACCATTCTCAAAGCTAAATAACGACAGTGGGCTTCTCCCCACTTTTTGCCACGACTACGTTTGCCTCTTGGCGCAACAAATTGCTTTTTGAATGATTGAAAGAGGCAGCCTCTTAGACCTACCAAACTTTTGTAATTTCCACTTGAGGTGAAGGATTTCTGGATCTTTATTAACTAAGTCTTCCACAAAGAAAATACCTATGCGATAAAAATTCAACTCTGTTGCACGACCTATCCCAGGCACTATTGTTAAGGGCGTTTTTGGCTTTGATTGAGTTCTTATTTGAGCCACTTCATTCTTTTTGGGAGTGATGAGATGAAAAGAGATGCTTGCATCAAGTGCTTTACTGATTTCACGCTTTGTGTTTTGTATACTTCCGTCACCTAACTTTGTTGCTTTTACAAAAAAGCCCATAACACAAGTATCTATGTGTCTCACCTGATAGTCGCCGCCTTTTTCCATGTCGGCGGTAATAAGATCTTTGGCGAACTTGTCTCTCTTTGCCCTGCCTCCTGAAATGGCCAATTGCTTTTTTGCTGCATTATGCCATTCCCAATAGTCCGGATTTCTCTTTTCTAGATTTGTGCATTTCTTTTTCAGGCATTGATGCTTCACCATAAGATTCCGACTAAGATAGCCTGGATGTATCCTTGAGTGACACATTCCGACAACATTTTCTCTCATGGCCATATCACCTGAAAATAACAGTACCTCATCCTCTTTTATTTCTGGGATATGGTATTTGCCGTTTGCCCTTCGATTGAAGACAATCTTTTTGGCTATGGTACCTCTTTTCATGGTTCTTCTTTTTGGGTTCCACATTTTGCTAGCACCCATTAAAGCTTCCCAGTCTTTTTGCCTTTTGTACTTTGGCATTATCAGTGCCTCCTTCAAGTGTGATTCACTTTTATATTAACAATTGCTATGGTGTGAATTTGCACCAGAGTGATGCGCATGAGTAGCAGATAAGATAGACTGCGTCCTCAGCAAGGAGCCTGCGTAACCGACAGACTGAATGCATGGAAAATTGGCACTGCCAGACTAAGTTCAACAATCTTTGCACTTCAGATTGCAATCAATCGGTATCCTAATGAAGGTGCAAATGGTATCCTAATGAAGGTGCAAATGGTATCCTAAATAGGCTGCAGCTAAAGCTTTGTTGCAGAAGCACTAATTGAAAGGTGCATCAACATGAATGATTACATGACCAGATATGCCGATACCTGGCTTGAAGAAATGCTTCCTCACCTAAAAGCGATTGCCATTGAAGGCGCAAAAGGCGTCGGCAAAACGCGAACAGCACAGCAGCATGCGGAAAACACTTTCAGGTTGGATCAACGCGGAGTGCGCGAGTCAATCGAATCAGAATATGAACTGCTATCCAGTGGCCCATTTCCAACACTTATTGACGAATGGCAATATCTTCCAGAAGTCTGGGATAGGGTGCGCCGCATGGTTGATGATGGCATACCGCCAGGAAGCATCATCTTAACAGGAAGCCGGCAAAGCAACAATCTTTCACTACATAGCGGGGCAGGAAGAATCGTGCGCTTTCGTATGCGTCCACTCTCTTTAGCAGAGCGCTTTCCTCATATAGAGAAAATTACCTTAAAGAATTCTTTTGAGGGGAAAAATCCCACTCAGCCCCGAATGGATTCAACGATCACATTTAGTGAATACATGTCTGAGATTGCACGAACAGGCTTTCCTGACATCAATGCAGCATCAGACGTGATCCGAAACGATTTGATTGACTCCTATATTGACAACATTGCCACAAGGGAATTCCAGGCTCAGGGCATCGGGCTGCGTCAACCAGAGACGCTAATTAGATGGATGCGTGCGTATGCAGCTGCGACAGGTACTACAACTAGCTACAATAAAATACTTGACGCTGCCACACCAGGGGAAAGCGATAAGCTTTCACGTAAAGCAACTACTGCCTACCGTGAAGCCTTATCCAGCCTCTGGCTAATTGATGACTTGCCATACTGGGGGGAAGGCGAAAACTTTTTTGGGCGATTAAAGCAGAGTTCAAAACACTATTTAGCTGACCCAGGCCTCGAGGCTCGTCTCTTAGGTCTTAATGTGCAAGATTTGATTAGAGGCGAAGAGGAGACTACCTGCGATCTTGAATATGGCAGCATTGCTGGTCGCCTCTTTGGATCGCTTTGTGTTATGAGCGTGCGTACTTACGCCTCTCAAATCGGCGCTCGCAGCTACTTCTTAAGAACTGCAAAAGGCACTAGAGAAATTGATCTAATCATTGAGAAGGACCGCAAGCTCGTGATTATCGAAATTAAGATGGGCACATCTGTAGACAATGACGATGTTCGCCACCTCAACTGGTTTGAGGAAAAACTCGGCAACCGCGTTAAAGAGAAAATCATTCTAACAACGGGGAACAGATGTTACCGCAGAAAAGATGGCGTTTTGGTAATCCCTGCAGTTCTTTTCGGGTAGGTTTCACCCCTGTTGCTGGAAAGATTCTAGTGAGTGTTCAGCGACCTCGCAACCAATGAAGCGCGCGATAGGATAATCTTTCAATTTCTAATCTATGTGTTACCTGGAGACCCCGTCGATTACTTTTTCGACCATCGAGCCGCTGCCTCCTGCGCCGTAGTTGACATCAAAATTGTTGGCTCCTTGCATTGTTGCGCTGGAGAGACCCGTGCGTCTTTTTACTAGTTGGTCGACGCGTTTCACATTGTGCATCTCTGATTGGGTTTCTTGTTCATGCATATGCCGTGCCCCTGCGTTGCGGTACTTGTTGTAATAGTAACCGTAATAGACAAAGCCTGCCCCACCCAGTAGCCAGACCCATTCAGTATCCATGACAGGCCACAAAAATGCCGCAGCAAACAAGCCGATGATTGTAGCAATCAGCGAGAACAGCATCAACTTTGGCTGATGAATGGGAACACTACCCATAGTTTCTCGGGTACGTGCGTTTACCGCTACGTAGTGCAGCACCTTATTATTAGGGCTTTTGACCTGCTGATAGCTATAGAGCCACACAGGCAAATAAGCCGCTTTCCACTGCTGCCCAACGATATTGAGCTGCTCCTGTGACCAGCGCACCCCGCGATTATAAGCTGTCAGCGTAGTATTTGCCTGAAAGCGCGCAACATCTTTTGCCTTTGTCTGCACCAGCCCTTTCAGCTGATCGACGTTGGCGTCGCGCTTCTCTGAAGCATAGCCTTTTAGGTAATTCGCGCTCCATTTCACACAGTTTTGCGTGTCGAAAGGCATAATAGAGTTAATAATATTATTCGTACGATTTGACGACCCCAAATCAAGCTTTTCAGTATTCGACTCGATCGTCAAACCCTTCATCTGAATATCAAAATCACGCTGCACATTATAGAGGTCTGCGTCATAAACGGTGCGCTGACTATTGCCACTACCAACAGTATACTTGCGAACTAAAACTTCGCCCTGCCCCGACAGACTTGACTGTGCGTTCACATCGACAATCATGTACGGCAAGTACACACCCATGACGTTTTCAGCACAGAACTCCTGTTTGAACTTTGGATGAGCAAAGAACTTGCGCTTTGACACAAAGGTGTCGATTTCTTCGCGCGCGATTTCTTTTTGCACACTGAAAGGCAATACCGCGTCAGGCACAGCACCATTAGGCACCACTTCATTGAGGGAGAGAACATTGCGGCACCAATGGCAGCGCGCCTGTGGTGCCTCATCGGTGTCGATTACAACCTCTGCCCCGCAGCTTTGACACTTTAGGGTGACCATGCTTTCGGCATCGGCAGCAATGTCTTTAGTGCCTGAACCGATAATCTTGCCTTGCAAACGACTTACATCCTGTTCGAAACCTGCGACCTTCTCCGCAGAAAATTCGTGACGGCAAAACTCACAGCGCAGCAGCCCTGTCTGAGGATTGAAGCTAATATCACTTGCCCCGCAACTGGGGCATTTGTCTTGACCGCTTTTGCGGCTAGTGTCTATAACACGTGCGCCGTCAGGAGTCACTGCGGGGATTGACGCAGCCTCTGCCGGTGCGTCTGGGACGGAATCGGCGTGGCTAGGCGCAAGTGCTGCAGAAGGCGGTACTTGCGGATGCGAGCCGTCGCTGGGTGTCGGTATGGCACCTAGCCCGCCTGACGCACCCGGTCCATCAAGGGGCAGTCCCGTCTGCGGATCAAAGCGCGGAACAGGCGGCACAGTGCCGCCGTCCGCAGTCACAGCAGGGGCGGGATTTAAGGGTTGGCCCGTCTGTGGGTCAAATCTTGGGACAGCCTGCATTGCTAACCTTGCTTAGCCCAGCAGCTTGTCTTTTTGTGCGTCGAAGTCTTCTTGTGTGATGACCCCCTGATTGAGCAGGTCTTTCAACACAGCAAGCTTCGCAAAGGGGTTGTCGGCGTCGGCGTCATCTGCAGCAGCCTCTGCGCTTGCCGTCGGCTCTGCTGCCCCTGCTGGTGCCGCAGCTGCAGCAACCTTCGCATGCGCCGCGTCATTAAGCGGCTGACCCGTCTGTGGGTCAAACTGTGGCAGCGGTTGTCCCGTGTGCGGATCAAACTGCGCAGGCTGCGGGGTAAGTGGCTGCCCCGTATGGGGGTCGAACTGTGGCGCTTGACCCTGAATGCCCTGAGTCTGCGGTGTACCACCAGCTGGCTGCTGCATGCCGCCCATGACGTTTCCTGCAGCACCCATGCCCATACCCATAAAGGCCATACCCATACCGCCGCCACCTGCACCGGGGTTCTCCCCCGCTGCTTGCATACCACGTGCGACTGACTGCTGCATGAAAGCGTTTCCGCGCTCACCCGAAAGAGCATCGGCACGCTGAACGTCTTGCAATAGCGCGCGCGAGTTCTCATCGTATTCAATCGCCTTAATAGCAACGCGCTCGATTTCAAGACCGCGCCCGCTTCTCCACTGGAAGCTATCCTCGACAGCGCCCGAAAGCGACTGCCCAAAGCCCATTTGGTCGCCCTGAATGCGCGACATGCGATTTTGGGCACCATCTGCATTGGCATACTGTGAAAACGCTGCTGACAGGCTACCAACTACCTCGTTGAAAAGCTGCGTGGCAGCGTCGTTGTTCATGTCCTGGAAATCAAACAGTGGCGAGGCTGGCTGCAAAAAGCTAACCGGCACAAACGACTTCACAAACAGGATAGGGTCAACAATCTTGATGGTGTAAGTTCCGCGCGTAACCGCACCAACCTGAGCCCCCAGATAAGCATCGTCCCAGTAAATCTCTGACTGGGTACCAAAGCGATTATTGGGGATTTCTTTCAAGTTAACGTACCACGCCTGGTGCTGCGATCCAGGAATACCACCAAACTTGAAGCGGTCCCAAGCCTGCGCCACCGTCGAGCCCAAAATACCGTCACCTGCAAAAACAGAGCGCGCGTTAACGTCATCAGACTGCCAAATATAGCCACCGGGCTCTGCAATCAGACCTGTCACCGCACCCTGGTCCATGGTAATCAAGGCAACACCTTCTGGCACAACAATGCGACTGCCATTAGTAATAATGTTTTCCGAGCCGCTAACATTTTGCCCGCGTCCCGCATTCTGACTGCGAGGAACCGCCGGAAAAAGACCCGTCGTCGCAGTAACATCTGCACGAGGCATCAGGTAGTCTTTCCACTGGTCGGCAAAAGTCCCGCCTAAAGCACCCCTAAATGCCTGAATAAATCCAAATGCTGCCATGTAATTACCCTTTCAAATCCCTCTTACTTCACATCTCGTCTCAAAATATAAGCTCATCACAAAAGTGAAAAACGTCCCTCTCCACTATACGCCTTTAACAGCGTCCAAACAAAATATCCAAAAACTAAACAAAATAATACAGAGAAACCCGCAGCAAAAGCAAGGTGCAACCGTGCGCCCTCCACTCAACAATCTAGTGCAGCGACAATTAGTGCGGCACAAAGGTTTCCAACTCAAGCGCTGGAACACACCTAAAGTGCTTGGCATTACCTGTTAACAGCATTAGCTGGTGCTCTATTGCAGTCGCCGCGATAAGCGCGTCATTAATATTCAGTGAATCACTCAGCCAGAAATCAGTAACCAAATTAAGCGCCCTCACAGAGATACCCTCATCAAAATGAATAATCCCAGCATCCCACGACTTCATAAGATTTTTCAGGCCACGAATTTCTTGCTTATTTTTCGCACCAACCATAAGTTCTCCCCAAGTCATGGCACTCATCTCAAAAGGGGCTATCTGGTCAAGCATAGAAACAGCCTTCTCGTTTCCCCGCAGAGCCCATATTATTACGTCGGAATCGACTACAACAGTTCTAGATTTCATAGCGGCGCTTTTCACGCAGCTTGCGAACGTATGCCGTAGGATCTTTCATCTCGTCGCGGTTCGCCCACATACCAATGGCTTCTCGCGAGCCAGAGACCCTCTCGTCCCCCGTTGTCATAGGGACAATCCGGGCCGATTCAACGCCCCGATACGTAACGACTATCTCTTTTCCGCTTTGGGCAAGCCTGATAATATTTCCCGGACGTTCCCTAAGATCTTTCGTCGACACAACCATGCCGCACCTCCCAAATGTACACTTCAAGTATACACTACAAGCCAAGCAAAAAACAAAATAATGCGGAGAAACCCGCACCCCCAACAAACCCACACACGTGCGCCCCTCCCAAACAAAGACCCTCCCCACAGATGAGGAGGGTCT
>Ga0209755_10000795_pt1 | contig 54890 bp, 51 predicted proteins | sample TergutCo191P1_FD_187301 | JGI IMG/M metagenome (GOLD analysis project Ga0209755, IMG submission 187301) | Cornitermes sp. P1 segment gut microbial communities from Petit-Saut dam, French Guiana - Co191P1 (SPAdes) (version 2) | ecosystem: Host-associated > Arthropoda: Insects > Digestive system...
AAACGGCGCTGGAAGCGAATTTTACAGAGCTGTTGGAAAAGGAAATTGTAAAATCACGGACATAAGAGCGTATTCCCTCCTGCCCCCATAGATTTTGCAAAAAGTTTAAATCTTCATCGTTTGGAAGGTCGAATAACTGCGCTATCCAATTGTATACAGCTTCAAAACGCGGCCCGTATTTTTCAGGAAGCTGTTCAACTATCATCTTCCCGGATGTAAATAAAACTATTCCAAAAAGGTACATACCGGCGATAATTATCACAACAACCAAAAGAATCGACACAGTACGGGGACAGCGAATTTTATCCAGCCCTAAAATCAGCGGGAACATCACAAAGGCGAGCAATATTGCGATTGTAAAGGGTAAAATAACGGTAGAAGCGATTTTCAGCACTGCGGCGGCGACAACAATGCAGATAAAAACCATCAGGAAGAAGACATAGCGGCCAGAATGAAATGATTTACTTTTAGTGTTCATAATATGTATTATGTCATAAATAACGCAAATGAGCAATAAATAGCTTGACCACAGGCTGGATTACTACTATGTTAGTAGTAACTGATGATACGGTCTAGATGAATTCTGCAGTTATTGATATCAATAATCATCTACACAATCAGGCATCTCATTACCTACAGCTGCGTATAGTCAGCGGCTCCCCGGGTTTCCTCACCTCCTTTTCCCGGGGGGTTTTTTTATGCAAATTCGATTGACTATGATTGATTATAATCCGGTATCTATAGCTGGAATCTTGTTCCGAATGTAACACCGTAATTTTTACCTATAAAATCATACATTCCGGTTAAGTCAAATCTGACAAAGGGAATATTAACAGAAAAGCCTCCGAATGCCCTGAAGCTCCAGCCTGTTACTTCGTTGTAATACTCAATGCCTTTTGCCGTAATGCCTGTTAGCCCCAATTTATTCAATTCGCCCATGATTGAGCTGTCGTCAAGATCAATATCGTATCCATCAACTTGAATGGTTCCATTCGCTGTCAAACCGTATCCGGCGTTTGACCACGCGTGAGCCGCGCCAAGGCCGATATATGGGGTAAAAACAAGCACCTTAAAAGAAGCCTGTGCTTTAAAGTCCAGCGATTTCGTTTCCCACAAAAGGTTTAAGCTCGGCGCGGGGAATGTCAGCTCATGGCTGCTGCCAAAATTCATAGACAGGTTGTTAGTACCTGGAATCGGCAATGACATTCCGCCTTTCAAATAATTAAAGCCCACGCCAACCGAAACCTTAAAGGGTGATTTCTTTTTGCCTACAATCGCATAACGAAAATCGCCGCCGATAATCAGATAATTCATTGTAAAATCAATATCACTTAAACCAACACCGCCTATTTGCAGTTTGTCCCAGAATTCTTCTTTAATATTTAATATTCCGAATTTTAAACCAATGTCGAATGGAATAAATATGCCGCCTATTCTGGCATCTATTGTATAACCCGGCAGCGGAAATCCGCCCCAGTTAAATCCTGCCGGAAGCGGAGCATTGAACATACTCAACAGTTTATTTAGTGAACCAAATTCCATGGTAGTAAATCCCGTTGTAATGCCAATACCGAAATGAGGGGGCAGCGCGAGAAATTGCCCGATATGCGCGTCCGACCAATTTAACCCCATCGTCGAATTGAATGGCAAAGACACAGCCATTGCGTCTATAAATTTATTTGCTGTATTTTGTATACCGCTTAAATCAACAGAAAAAGCAGGGACGGCTGCCAGTATCAATATAACGGCGAATATAACTATATTTTTTCTAAATTTTCGCATAATTAATCTCCTGAACGTATTAATCAATCTCCCTTGTAATAAATTATAACTCAAATATAGTAAAAAATCTGGGCTTTGTGTCCAATAGGCATTGACAAAATGCTTTATTTCTGACAAATTTGCAGAAAACGTCAAGCTGGAGAGCCAAATATGGAAAATACACTGCCTTTAATGCTTAGGGCAAGGGCAAGGGAGAACCCGGACATTGTAATTCAATATTACAAAGATAAAGACGGGAAGTACCGGCCAGTTACCTACAGGCAGTTTTTTGAAGATGTGCGCTATGTTGCTTCCGGCTTAATGGAACTGGGTGTAAAACGCGGCGATAAAGTTGGATTGATTGCAGATAACCGTCAGGAATGGATGGTAACTGATTTCGGCATTATGTCCGCGGGCGCTGTTGATGTTCCGCGCGGATGCGATATCACAACTCAGGAACTTACTTATATTTTAAGCGTTACAGAGTGCGCAGTTGTTTTTACAGAAAATCAAAAACAGACAGAAAAAATTCTTTCATGCAAATCAGATATACCTTTGTTAAAAACATTAATTTCTTTTGATCCTGTGGACATCGAAATTGAGCGTAACGCCGAAAGTCAGGGTGTTAATATACTTTACTTTGACAGCTTGACCGCAATGGGCAAGAAGCGCGAAAACCTTCATGCCGGCAGCGCAGAAGCGGAAATGGAAAAGGGCGGCAGCGAAGATCTTGCGACAATTATTTTTACATCCGGTACCACGGGTGAGCCCAAAGGTGTTATGCTTTTACACAGAAATTTCCTCTGTCAGCTTCCGCACTTCATTTTATTTTTTGAATTAAAGCCCGGCGACATTTGGCTTTCTATGCTGCCCGTCTGGCATGTATATGAGCGGCTGATAGAATACGCGATTTTCTATTATTCAACAACCATCGCCTATTCAAAACCAATAGGGCCGATATTGATGGAAGATATGCAGGCGATTCGTCCGCACTGGATGGTCAGTGTTCCGCGTGTTTGGGAAGCGATCATGGACGGCATCAACAGGAAGGTTAAAGCCCAGGGAGCGCTTGTAAAAAAATTATTCGATCTTACGGTCGCCATATCGATGATGTTCACTCATTTTAAAGATTTAACATTCCATCTTTTGCCGGATTTTCACGGACGTTTCCGCGCTCTGGATTCCGTTATGGGATTTTTCCCCTGGCTTTTACTTCTTCCCATACGCGGACTTTTTTACATTACGATTTATAACAAAATCAAGCGGTTTTTCGGCGGACGTTTTAAAGCGGGTATTTCAGGCGGCGGATCCCTTCCGGCTAAAGCGGATTTATTTTTCAACTCGATTGGCATAAGGCTTCAGGAGGGTTATGGTTTGACAGAAACAGCGCCTTTGATTTCTGTGCGTCAGTACAAACGTTCGCGCCGCGGAACCATCGGGCAGCTTTTGCCGAATACCAAGGCTAAAATTATAGACAAAAAAGGCAGAGAAATGCAGCCGGGGCGCAACGGGATTATTTTTGTAAAAGGCGATCAGGTAATGAAAGGTTATTATCAAAAACCGGACCTTACCGCCGCCGTTCTTGACGCGGAAGGCTGGTTAAACACCGGCGACATCGGCATGCTTACGCATAACAATGAGCTGCGCATAACAGGCAGGCAGAAAGATACAATTGTTTTACGGGGCGGCGAAAATGTTGAACCTGTTCCCATTGAATGTAAATTAAGAGAAAGTTCGTATATACAGCAGTGTATGGTAACCGGGCAGGATCAGAAATATCTTGCGGCCCTAGTTATTCCCGTGCAGCAGGCAATCATGGACTTCGCCGAAGAAAACTCCATCCCCATTGTCGATTACGAACTTTTACTGCAGCAGCCCGAAATAATCGAGCTGATTTCCAGCGAAATATCCGAATATGTCAGCTCTAAAAACGGTTTTAAATCTTACGAAAAAATTAATAAATTCACTCTTTCGGCAAGACCTTTTGAATCAGGGAAGGAATTGTCCGGCAAAGGCGAACTTCTGCGCCGCAAGATAATGGAAACCTACGGCAAAGAAGTTAATAAGTTATTTAAGTAGTTAATAAAAAAGCTGTTTGAATAAATAATTTTAAGACTGTTTTTCTGTTAAGCAATGATTAAAAAATTAGAAAACTGTTAGCCTTAATTAGATATTAATTAACGTACTTTTATTTTATCCAAAGCGCTGAATAATTAAACTCAAAGCAGAAAAGGAAAGATAAATCTTTGCCGTAGGCGGGAGCTTTCCAAAAAAGCAAGGAGTTTTTATGAAGAAGATAATTGTAATTTCAATTATGGTTTTGGTTATTTCGGGAACAGCGTTTGCGCAGGCTGTAACCGGCTGGGAATCACCTCAGAGCGCGTCAACACAGGGAAGATTACGAAGCGCTGCGGACGATTTTATCAGACCGGACGCTTACAAAGGCGTTAGTTTTAACAACACATTTAATATTGTTTCTTTTGATAGCAGCAACAGAGCTACCATTGGGTTCGCCGCAAAGAATGAAAATATTTACATCAGCGCATTCTATCGCGGCAGTTTTTTATACGGTAAAGAGGCGTTTAACTATACTGAAGGATATCGGTCATGGCTTGGCGGTTTTAAAGTGACTAAAGAGTATACATCTCTTACTTATGATACTAACGATCCGTATAATCAACTGGCTGTATTGATTGGCGTTGGAGATATGGGATTTCGTCTTGCACTGACTGCGACTTTGGATATTTTTAGCGACACCGATTTTATTTCCGGAACAACGCAATATAAAAGTTATAGTTCTGAAAAGGGTCATATTACCCCTCAGCTTGCATGGTCTTTTACAAAAAACCTTGCAAGTAACGGAATCAAACCGTGGGCGACTATAGATTTGGCGTTTAACAGAAACAACGCAAAGAGCACTGCATATTTTAATAATGGCACTAACTGGGCTGCGGAAAATGAAAAAGTTATAACTTCAAATAATACGTTTGTGCCCACATTAAACCTGGGCTTGGGCGGTTATACAATCGCTAATAAAAACAGCTGGAGAACATCCGCCGACCTTGATTATACTCTGGCATTAACAATATGGGATAACGAATTTAATTATACATCAAGCGCAGCCCCAGGCAGTAACAGCATCGGAAAAATCAACGGAACAGTATCTGGTACCGGAGAATTAGCGGAAAGAAGTCTATCATCCAATACTATTACGCCCTCTGTAAGCACCCAATGGAATGGTGAAAAGCTAAGGCTTAGGCTGAAATTTAATCTGCCGTTTGTATTCACAAATGACGTAAGCACTGATATGTACAGAAAGACAAATGATGCAAGTTTAGAGACCGGAACATTAGGTAAAGACGGCAATGATAAAAAAACCGGTATTTTTAATTTAAGCCCGAATCTTCGTCTTGCCGCGCAATGGCAGCTTGCTTCTAAACTTTTTCTTAATGCCGGCGGAAGGATTAACGTATCTGCTTTGACAGTTACTACTGTTGATAATAGAGTATTTGATGAAGATATTGAAGTTCCAAACAGTTCAACTAAAAGCGTTACAAATACTTTTGCAGGAACAACTACGGCATTAACTCTTGGCACTACGATTAACGCAACAGACAATTTGTTTATCGAAGCAAGCTGCGGCGTCAGTGCTAACAACGGTATTGATGTATTTAGTACAACACCAAATCAAGGTTTGTTTACTTTTGGAAGAATTCTTGTTGGACTTAAATTTTAATAATCAATTTTAAAGCGTTTAATTTACCCGGTGTCTAACGGCGCCGGGTTTTCTTTTTCTTCATGCCTTGACCACATTGCCTGCTGCGTATAACATTAACTGTCTGCGTCAGGAACCGTGCGAGCATGCGCCGCCCAACCCCGCCAGGTCCGGAAGGAAGCAACGGTAAGCGGAAGCCTGCTGCGCCGCGGCCCTCCTGACGCAGGCTTTTCCATTAAGAAATTTAATGTTATGCTTTGAATATGGCAGTTTCAGGGTACGAGGTTACAGCTTCCAAATACAGACCGAAAACTTTTGATGAATTGGCAGGGCAGGAATTTGTTGTTTCCACCCTTAAAAATTCACTTACAAGCGGGCATATCGCACATGCTTACCTTTTTTCCGGTCCGCGCGGCTGCGGAAAAACCAGCGCAGCCCGCATTTTGGCGCGTTCACTCAACTGCGAAAAAGGGACTGAAGCCGGACCTTGCACCGGCAAGGATGACGCGCTCTGCGATAACTGCCGCGCCATAAGCCAGGGCGCAAGCATGGATGTAATCGAAATTGACGGCGCGTCCAATAATAAAGTTGACGAAGCGCGTCAGATAATAGACGAAGTTCTTTTTCCGCCGCAGGCAAGCCGCTACAAAGTTTATATAATCGACGAAGTTCACATGCTTACAAATCAGGCGTTTAACGCTCTTTTAAAAACTATCGAAGAGCCGCCGCCTTATATCGTTTTTATTTTTGCGACAACAGAGATGCACAAAGTTCCCGCTACAATTAAAAGCCGGTGCCAGCAGTTTAATTTTAGATTGATACCGATAGAGACAATTCAGGGAATACTTAAAAAAATCTGCGCCGAAAAAAATATCGAAGCAGAAGATGAAGCTTTGTTCTGGATAGCAAGAGAATCGACAGGCAGCATGCGCGACGCATTTACTCTTTTTGATCAAATTGTTTCATTTTCCGCGGGAAGCATCCGCAGCGATTTAATCCGCGAAAAGCTAGGTATTACAGGTCTTGAAAAACTCAACGCGGTTGCGCAGGCTTGCGCCGAAAATGACGCGCCTGCGGCTTTCGCGCTGACGGATGAAATTCTTGGAAGCGGCGTCGCTCTTGAACAATTTGTTATCGATCTTGCGGGATTTTACCGCAGTCTCTTGCTTCTTAAAAACGGTGTTACAAGAGAATCCATTTTGGGTTACCGCCCTGCGCTGTTTTCCGCAAAGGCGCTTGAAACTTACGATTCCATCCGTCTTGAACAGGCGCTGGACATCCTGCTTGAATGTTACCGTAATATACGTTATTCGATATCTCCGCGCTTCGAACTTGAAACCGCTGTTTCCAAATTAACGTGGTTAAGTAAATGGGTCTCTCCTTTTGAACTTAAAGAAGCGATTGATAACGCGCGATCCGCTTTAGCGGCAGGCGGCGTTACAGGCACTGCTCCAGCGCAAGCCGTGAAAAATAAAAACAACACCGCCGCGCCTGAAACCTATACGCCGCCGCCCCGCGCCGCCGCCGGTAATTTCGGCGAAGAGCGGTCGTTATCTGACGAGTTTAACCGCAGAATCGCGGGGAACGGTTCTTCATCTAATGAAGGCGCGGCGGATGAGACTGCGGCTAATGACGCTGATGTTCCAATGTGGGAAAGCGTACGCAAAGCCGGCGAAGGAACTGCAAATCCTCCCCAGGTTGAAAATGTACTTTCTAAAATTCCCGGAACAGTTATTGAATAAAACGGAGAGAATATGAATATTAATCCATTTGATCTTTTAAAAAACGCGCAAAAAATTCAGGAGCAGATGAGCGGCTTTCAGGATAAACTCGCCGACATTTGCGCAACAGGAGCCGCGGGCGGCGGGCTTGTCGAAATAGATATTAACGGAAAGCTGGAATTGCTTTCGGTGCGAATTTCACCGCAAGCAATGGAAGGCGGCGATACGGAAATGCTGCAGGACTTAATCATGGCGGCATTTACCGACGGTATGGCAAAAGTTAAAGAAGCGATCAGCGGCGAAGTTGGTTCGATGGCGGGCGGCATGAACATTCCCGGCTTTCCGGGTATGGGGTGACGGACACCTTTTTAAATTTTTACCCTGCCTCTAAAACTGCGCGATAAGGTAAGTTTATCAATATATTCGATATTTCCGCCGACCGGCATTCCCGATGCAAGACGTGTAATTTCTACAGGATAATCTTTCAAAGTTTTTTGCAGATATAAAGCTGTTGTATCGCCTTCAACTGTAGGGTTTAACGCGAGGATAAGTTCTTTTACCCTGCCTTCGCGCAATCTGCCAATCAGTTTATCAATGGAAAGGTTCGCGGGGCTTACGCCTTCCAGCGGAGCGATTAATCCGCCGAGAACGTGATACAGTCCCGTAAACTCACGCCCTTCTTCAATTATGCGCAAATCCTGCGCGGATTCTACAATGCAGATAACAGACCCGTCGCGCTGCGAGTCGGAACAAATAAAACATGGGTCAGTTTCTGTAAAGCCGCCGCAGACGCTGCACCTCTTTATCGCCTGATGAAGCCCCGCCAGCTCTTTCGCTAATGTTTGCGCCAAAGCCGGACTTGAATCAAGAATATGGTATGTAATCCTTCCGGCGCTTTTTTTTCCGATTCCCGGCAGTTTGGAAAATAACGTTACCAGTCTGTCAATAGCAGTATGACTCATGCTTTCCCCTTAATGAAAGTCACCCCAACGTTTGCCTATTTCTACAGTTACGCGCAACGGTATAACAAGGCTGGTTGCTTTCTCCATCTCCGATTTAATAAGTTTTACGGTTTCTTCGGCTTTGTCCTGCGGGCACTCAAGAATCAATTCGTCGTGTACCTGCAGCAGAAGTTTTGCCGGACTGTTTTCTTTTACAAGCCGTTTGTCTAAATTGAGCATGGCAGTTTTTACAATGTCAGCTGCCGAGCCCTGAATCGGTGTGTTGACGGCAATGCGTTCAGCCGCCGATTTCTCTGTTCTATTTCGTGAGTTTATCGTGGGGACATAACGGCGTCTGCCTGAAATTGTCGTAACATAGCCAAGCTGTTCCGTTTTTTCAATTGTGTCTTCGATGAATTGGCGGACGCCTGAGTACGTGTTAAAGTAAGCGGCTATAAAATTATGCGCTTCCGAGCGGCTGATATTTAACTCGCCGGCAAGGCGGAAGGAGCTCATGCCGTAAATTACACCGAAGTTGATTGTTTTTGCCATGCGCCGCTGTTCAGGTTTTACCTGGCTTTCATCTACGCCGAAAATCAAAGCGGCCGTACGGATATGTACATCTTTTCCGCTTTCAAATGAAGAGATTAAATTCTTGTCTCCCGACAAATGCGCAAGAACAACCAGCTCAATCTGGCTGTAATCAGCGGAAATTAATACGCAGCCGGGTTTCGCGATAAACGCTTCGCGGATACGCCTGCCTTCTTCGGCGCGGATTGGTATGTTCTGCATATTCGGCTCGCGGCTGGAAAGTCTGCCTGTCGCTGTTCCGGTTTGTACAAAATTTGTGTGTATCCGCTGTTCGCTGTCTGCCATGTCGGCTAACGTGTCAACATAGGTTGATTTTAATTTTGAAAGGATGCGGTAGCGGAGGATGAGGGCTGGGACAGGGTCTTCACGGGCAAGTTCTTCAAGAGCCGCGGCGTCTGTAGAGTAGCCTGTCTTTGTTTTTTTACCGGGAGTAAGTTTACGTTCGACAAAAAGCACTTCCTGAAGCTGTTTGGTGCTGGCAAGGTTAAATTCATGTCCGACCGTTTTCCATGTCTCGGATTGAATCTGATTAAGTTCTGCCGCAAGTTCCTTTCCGTATTCTATAAGCGCTTTCGGTTCGATTTTTATTCCTTCGCCTTCCATTTCCGCAAGAATCGGAAGCAAAGGCATTTCCAGATTTTCAAAAAGTTTTATTGCGTCAATTTTTGCAAGCATCGGCTCAAGGTAGTGCTTTAACCGGATGCAGAAATCAGAGTCTTCTCCTGAATAGTTCGTGGCAGTTTCCAGAGAGACAGAGTCAAAGTTTGCCTCCTTGGGAACAATGTCTATGTACTTGACAGGAGAGCAATCGAATGTGTATGCGACAAGCGAATCCAGCGAATAAGTATTCCGCTCAGGATCAACAATCCATGACGCGACCATCGTATCCCATATTTTACACTGCCAGCGTTCGATGCCCCAGCCGCGGCTTACCTTGTAATCAAACTTGGCGTTATGCGCGGCGATTGTCATTTCTTTATCTGCAAACAGCGAGGATAAAAGCGCGCGGACTTTATCGGGGTCCAAAAAAGCGGAACCCTCATTGTTCAACCCGTCTTCACCGCCAACACCGTGAGGCGCGACAGGGATGTAAAAACCTTCTTTCGGTTTTACCGCAATCGAAATGCCAATCGGGTGCGAGTTCCACGCGTCAAGAGAATCGGTTTCAAAATCAAGCGCAGCGTATTTTTGTTTTTTTGCCTGTTCAAGAATAGATTTTAATTCTTCGATATCCAGAATAGTTTTATAAACGCCGTCGCCGAGAAGAGAATTATCCGCCGCGCCGAAAGGCGCTTCTGACCGCTGTTGTATATTTTCGTCCGCTGCCTGTTCGTCATGCGCGGACATTCCTGAGCCGGCGGAATTATTTTGCTCTTCTGTCCGCGGTACGGAATTTATACTGACATTTGGGTCAAGCAGCTTCGCGCTCTGGCGGATGCCTTCGCGCATTAACACGATTGCGCCCTCGCTTCGCTTAAGCTCCTCAACTGATAAATCATTAATCGAAGAAATGTTTAATTCGACATCATTTCGCAGGCGGATAAGCGACTGAGAAAAATACGCGCTTTCTTTTCCAACAAACATCTTTTTCCCGATTGAGCCTTCGATTGCCGCGATATTTTTATAAATATTATCAAGAGAGCCGTAACGCGCCATTAATTTAACGGCAATTTTTTCTCCTATCCCTTTAACGCCTGTAATATTGTCAGCAGTGTCGCCGATAAGAGAAAGCAGATCCAGCACCCTTTCCGGTTCCACGCCCCATTCCGCTTTTACTTCGTCCGGACCGATGAGCTCCCAGACGGGACCTGAGCTGGTCGGGATTGCTTCAGTTCTTTTAATTTTTGCCGGACGAAGTTCATATACTCCATCGCCTACAAGCTGGAGCAGATCTTTATCCGACGAAAGGATATAACAATTACGTTTTTCACTTTTACATTTTTCGGCAAGGGTCGCGATAATATCATCGGCTTCAAACCCCTCGGCTTTCAGGCATTGAATGCCAAGAGCGGTTAAAAATTCTTCAACTAACGGAACCTGTTCGTGTAAATCCTCCGGCGCTTTCTGCCTGTTTGCCTTGTATTCGCTGTACATCTTGTGCCGGAATGTCGGAGTGGGCGAATCAAAAATCGCGGCAAGGCGCAAAGGTTTTACCTGTTTATCTAAAAGTTTTCCGTCTATGCCGGCAACCGGAGCGCCGTCGTAAAGAAACGAAACAATAGTGCGGGCAAATCCAAAAAGAGCTGAAACATTTTTTCCTGAATTATTGCGAAGCGGACGTGTAAGAAACGCGAAATAAGAACGGTAAATTAATCCATAAGCGTCGATTAAATAGAGCGGAGGGAGAGCGTTTTTCATGTTTTACATAGTAGCATGAGTACATCGAACCTTGCAACGACATGCAATATATGTAATAATTATTTTATGAGTGATAATTCCGGAGATAAAAAAGATTCTGGCGGGGGACCGATGTTTCCATTTGGTCCCAATGGGCCGAAAATGCCCGATTTTAAGGGATTTGGGGGCTGGAAAATTCTTTTTATCTACCTTGCCGTTATTATTATCGGTATGATCCTTTTCAATTTCGTGTTTCTCAACAAGCTGAATCCCGCGATTGATTTTTCCGAGTTTAAGTCCAGGATTGCTTCCGGTGAAATAAAGCGCGTTGAATTAACAGATTCTTATTTTACAGGTTTTACAAATCCCGGCGGCAGGAGCGCTTCAAAGGCTTCCGCGATGCGTTCCTATGGTTCCGCGCAGGACAGGATATACCGCACAGTATCGATATACGATCCCGAATTTATCAAAATGCTTGACGAAAAAAATGTTTCTTACGGCGCGGTTGCCCGCGAAGGAAACGCGGTTCTTAGCTTTATTTTTACATGGGTGGTGCCCATTGCTTTCTTTATAATAATTTGGCGATTTGTGTTTAAGCGTATCGGCAATATGGGAGGCAATGTGCTTTCGATAGGGCAGAACCGCGCAGTCATTGTCGCGGAAGGCGATATTGTTACGCGCTTTAGCGATGTTGCCGGAGTTGACGAAGCGAAAGAAGAACTTGTAGAAGTTGTCGATTTTTTAAAGAGCCCTCAAAAATATAAAGAGATCGGCGGAAAAATTCCCAAGGGTGTGCTGTTGGTCGGACCTCCGGGAACCGGCAAAACTCTTCTTGCACGCGCTGTCGCTGGCGAAGCCGGTGTTTCATTTTTCCGCATGAGCGGCGCGGACTTTGTGGAAATGTTTGTCGGCGTCGGTGCCGCGCGTGTCCGCGATTTATTCAAACAGGCAAGAGGCAAAGCGCCCTGCATTATTTTTATTGACGAGTTAGACGCAATCGGCAAAAGCCGGATTAATAATATTTCCGGCGGAAACGATGAACGCGAACAGACACTCAATCAGCTTCTTGTAGAAATGGACGGCTTTGACGGCACAAGCGGACTTATCATCCTTGCCGCCACAAACAGACCCGATGTTTTAGATCCCGCTCTCCTTCGCCCCGGCAGATTCGACAGGCAGGTGTTAGTTGACAGACCCGATCTTAAAGGCAGGGAAGCAATTTTGAAAATCCATTCAGCGCCCGTAAGGCTTGATCCTGCCGTTGATCTTGAAATTGTCGCCCGCGTAACATCCGGTTTTTCAGGCGCTGACCTTGCAAACATTGTTAACGAAGCGGCTCTTTTAGCGGTCAGAGCCGGGCGCAAAATGGTAACTCAGCGCGACTTTGATGAAGCAATCGAAAAAACCATCGCAGGTCTTCAGAAAAAAACAAGAGTAATTAAAGAAAAAGAAAGAAAACTGACCGCCTACCACGAAGCAGGTCACGCGATTATCGCCGCCTTTACACCTAACGCTGACCCGGTGCAAAAAATATCGATTATACCCCGCGGCTTCGCACTTGGCTACACATTGCAGCTTCCGTTGGAAGACCGCTACACTGTAACAAAATCTGATCTCCTCGGCAGAATAGACATCCTTCTCGGCGGGCGAATAGCCGAAGAAATGATCTCAGGCGAATACTCAACAGGCGCGGCAAACGACTTAACAAAAGCTACGGACATTGCCCGTAAAATGATCACCGATTACGGCATGAGCGACCGCTTCCGCAATGTGGCGCTGACATCACGCGCTACTGGTATGGCAGGGCAGGAGCAGCACGAGCCTTCGTTCCACCGCGAATACGCGGAAAGCACTCAGCAGTATGTGGACGAGGAAATTGCTCGTGTTATAGAAACGGAGTATGCTAAATCCAAAAAAATTCTGGAAGACAAAATGGATATTTTACACAATGTCTCTCACGCTTTGCTGGAGAAAGAGACGTTGGACGAAAAAGAATTCAGATTACTGATAGGAAGCATCTCGATAGAAGTCTAATTAAAACGCGCCGCTAAGCTTCCCGTTCCGAATTGAAAGTTAAACTCGTCTGCTATTAAATTAAGATCGTCTTCAGGTAATAAGTTAAATGCTTCCAGCAAAGAAACAAGTTCTTCCTTTGTCATGGAATTTATTCTATTTATTGATGAATTTATTTTTTCTTTCGGCAGAGAATTAATAGTTGTTAATAAAGAAACTAGTTTCGTCTCAGGTAAAGATGTTAATTTTTCTAATGAAGTATTTATTTCTGTTGTGCCGTTCAGAAACTGAACAGTTTGCGTCAGGCAGGCAGCTTCCGGAAATGAGTTAATTCTGTCAAAAAGGAAATAATAATCTGTTAAAGGATTATCTGCGGCAGTCATGTAGGTTCGGTAATTTGCTTCATAAGGATCTTCATCCAGAAAAGAAACGCCATTATTTTCTTTCGCTTTCTCAATAGCATAAAATCCCATGGCCACTATGAGAGCGATATCAATTAAACCTCCCATAATCCACCATGTTACTTCTAAGTATGTTTCTCCGAATAACAATCCGGTAATGGGAAGCCACCAATCAGGATATGCACTGCCCTCTACCAACCTGGTAAGTCCATTTATAATCGTACAGCCGGTAACGGTATTGGCAAGCATTAAAAGAATCAAAATAACAGCAATTTTTTTGGCAAATTTTCTCACAAACACACCCCCTTTTCCTGCTTTATTTTATTATCGTTTGAAATAATAAAAATTCAAGTAAGAAAAAGTATACTTTTTTAGAAAAATTAACAGGAAATAATATAAAACGGCTAGGTTATTTCTTAGGTCCGGTTAAATACTGCTGCGTCAGCTCGTTAACCATCTTCTGCAGCGAGTCATTAAAATCCTTCACGTAAACCGAAACTTCACTGTTCGATGTACCCTCGGGAAGAAAAAACTGGTAAGGTTCCACATTTAATGCCGCAGATAATTTTGCCAGTGTTTTTGCCGAGACGCCTTTTTTACAATTTTCGATATCATTAATAAAGTTATGTGTAAGACCTGTGTTCTGCGCGAGACTTAATTGCGACATATTGTGTAACGTTCGAAGTCGTTTCATGTTGCCGCTGATCAATTTGTAAATGTAAAGTTCATTTATTTCTATTTTCTTTGCCATGTTACATTTTCATTTTTTGTTTAGTTATTTGCAAATAACCTAAGGCATATTTATTGTCGCTGTTAGATTTTATGATTTTTATACTTTTACAGTTCTTAATTAGTTACTAAAATTAATCCGTTCAATAGTATTACTTCGGGGCGGTATTCAAAATGCATTGTATCAAACATCGGCCACTTGCCGCCCCAGACAAAACCACGGGCTTCAAATATTTTAATTACAGAATCAGGCGGATGATATCTTTCGTTATACGACACGTTATACCAGTCATCTCTGTACTGTGATGTCCAAAGCCAGTATGTCTGTTTGTTTCCCATGTTACGCGGAAGAAGATCGACAGCAAGCCCATAAGAATGATAAGAGCGGGATTGAGTTTCAGCGATGTTCCGCCAGCCGTATCCTTCCATGCTGCCAATGCCGTTAATCCATGTTTGAACCTGCGTATCAATTTTCCCAAGTTCCAGAATGATCGATTCAATTTCCGCAAGTTTTTTTTGAATTGATTGATGTACTCTTGTTGATTTTCCCAGGAAGGTGATCCTTACAAGTTTTTTTTCTGTCTCTGCTCTGTTTGGCGCCTGCCAAAGCTCATCAAGAAAAAAAGAAGATCGCCTTGGAGGATTCTGACTTCTGTTTGCGGTCCAACTCTTGTACCTTTCAATTTCTTCCGCGGTGAGTTCTTTCCACGGCGGTAATTCTGCAGGATACTGATAAAATTGATTCGGTCTGTATTCATCTATTTTTTCAAGCATATCTTCTGGAAGCAGTCTTCCGCTTGCAAAATAAAACCATTTGCCATTCAACAAAACAGCCCAATCATTATTGCGGAATTCCGCTTTTTCAATCCTGTCCGGATACGCCTGCACCAGAGATTTTACAATTCGTTCCGCTCTTGTCGGCTGCGCAACAACCTGAGATTCTGGCTGTGATGTTTGAAATTCAGCCGCTGCGGATTTTTGTTTGCCGCCTAAAGCAAAAATATTAACTGCAGAAATTATGATTAATATTACGCTCAAATTGATTTTTGCCATTTATTGGTACCCTATTAATAACTTCCTTATTATATTATAATATCAAATTATGGGGAACATACTGAAACATGGCGTTGAAATGTATAAACAGACGATGAGCCCGAAAGCGGAGTCTCCCGCTTTATATAAAGAAACACAAAAAGCAAAAAAACCTGTTTATACGCCTGAGCCTACGGACGGCGATAAAGCTCCCAAAGAATCGAAATACAGACGCGTAGCAAAATTCCTCATTTTAATCGGCAGCGAAAATGCCGCGGAGATCTTATCGGAACTTGATCCGCAGCAGGTAGCCGAAATTTCCAAAGAAATCGCTTTTATCAAAGTTATAAAACCCGAAGAAAGAGATGAAATCTTCGCGGAGTTTCACGAGCTGTTTTCAAGGCCTTTCATTTATTCGGGCTCTTCACACGGCGGCATTGAAACCGCGCGGCGGATTCTTTACGCTGTAAAGGGCGCTGAAAAAGGCGAGGAGATTTTAAATAAAGCTGTTCCCGAATCAAGAGAAAATCTTTTTAGCTTTCTGGAAGAATTTTCATCGGAACAGCTTGTAATGCTTTTAAAAGAAGAGAGCGCTCAAACCGCCGCGCTTATTCTTAGCAGAATGTCCGCAAAAATTTCCGCAAGCACAATTAGCAGGTTAGCGCCTGACAGAAAAGCCGAAGTGCTTCTTCGCATGGCTCGTCAAAGCGAGGTTGCGCCCGAAGTGCTGGAACAGGTATCCGCGGCGTTAAAGGAAAAAGCAAGGCTTATCGGCAGTGATTCAAAAGATATTGAAATTGACGGAATGCAGGCATTAGCCGCAATTCTAAAACAGGGTGATTATTCTTTCGGCGACAGGTTAATCAGCGAAATTGAAGATGACAGCCCGGAGATAGGCAAAACTTTAAAAGAAAAACTGTACACGTTAGATGATATAATCGACGCGGTTGATCGCCCTATACAGGAAAAATTAAAAACCATGACAGATTATGATATCGCTATTCTGCTTAAAGGCAGAAAAGATGAATTCTACGAAAAAATTATGTCATGCGTTTCCGCCGGGCGCAGGAAAACGATCCGCGAAGAGAACGAGATTATCGGCGCAGTGCCGAGACGCGAATGCGACGAAGCCGCAAGAAATTTTCTTGCATGGTTCAGAACTGCCCGTGAAAACGGAGACATTATACTCTACAGTGACGAGGATGTAATTGTATGACAAAAACCAATTTGAAAAAAGGGCAGGTTTTAGGCAGCGGTTTTACAATTCTGGATGTAGTTCCTCTTGATGAATTAAAAGCGCAGGGCATTTGGGCAAAGCACGAGACAGGAGCGGAAGTCTTCCACGTATTAAATGAAGATTCAGAAAATCTTTTTTCATTTTCGTTTGCGACTTTTCCGCAGGACAACACAGGCGTTGCGCACATTCTTGAACATTCGGTTCTTTGCGGTTCCGAGCGCTATCCGTTAAAAGACGCGTTTATTGTTCTTGCGCAGGGGAGCCTTCAAACCTTTTTAAACGCGATTACTTTTCCCGATAAAACCGTGTATCCGGCAAGCTCAACAAACGAACACGATTATTTTAATTTGATGTCCGTATACGGAGACTCTGTTTTTCACCCCCTGCTTCCCGAATGGACTTTTATGCAGGAAGGGCACAGGCTGGAGTATCAGGACACAAAACTTACAGTTACAGGCATTGTTTATAACGAAATGAAAGGCGCGTATTCGTCTTTGGATACTTATGCCGGACACTGGTCTGTTAAAGCGGTTATGCCGGGTACTCCTTATGATTTTGAATCAGGCGGTGATCCTCAGGATATTCCCGATTTAACATGGGATGGTTTAAAAGAATTTCATCGCAGCAGATATTCGCCGGCAAATTGTAAAATATTTCTTGCAGGTAATATTCCTACAGAAAAACAGCTGGACTTTTTAAACGAAGAATTTTTCTCAAAAATTCCAGGCGGCAAAACCTGTGAGCCAATCATTAAAACGCAGCGCTGGAATGAACCTAAAAAAATGCATATACCCTGTCCTGCCGGCAGCGAACGTAAATCTACAATATTTCTTTCGTGGCTTTGTTCGGATATAACCGATATAAACGAAAATATCGCGCTGGCTGCATTAACAGAAATTCTTTTAGGACATGACGGCTCTCCGCTGACAAGAACTCTGATTGAATCCGGGCTTGGCGAAGACATTACCCCTGTATCCGGGCTTGAAGGAGAAATTCGCGAGACATTATTTGTTGCGGGGTTAAGAGGCGTAAACGGCAGCCTTGAAAAAATGAGCAAAGCCGTAGAAGATTTAATAATCGGCGAGTTTAAAAAACTTGCCGATGAGGGCATTCCCAAAGAAGAAATAGAAGCTGCTTTATTGGCGCTTGAGTTTTCACAGCGGGAAATACGCCGCTCCGGAGGTCCTTTTTCGCTTGTATGGATGCGCCGCTCTTTGCGCGGATGGCTTCACGGCTGCAAACCGTGGGAAAGTCTTTTAATCGAAGGCGCGCTTAATAAAATTAAAGAGAACATTGCAGCAGATAACAGGTACTTTGAAAATCTTATTAAAAAATATTTTATTGATAACCCTCACCGCGCGCTTGTTATCCTTGAGCCGAAAGATGATTTTCATCAAAAACAGGAAGATCGCCTGAGTAAAAAACTCGCGGCAAAAGACAGAAATTTTAATGAAGCGGAACGTCAGCAAATATTTGAAAAATCCCTTGCTCTGGAAAAAATCCAAAGCGAAGCCGACACTCCGCAGGCTCTCGCGTCAATTCCGCATCTTTCGCGCAGCGATCTTTCAACGGAGTACGAAATAATTCACCGCCGCGAAGAAGATTTAAAGGGAGTTCCGGCTTTCTGCCACGAGCTTTACACTAACGGAATTACTTACATCGATCTTTCATTTCCTGTCGATATTTTCCCGCTTGATGATTACCCCTGGCTGCAATTTTTCGCAAGAACAGTTGCTTCAGTCGGGCTTCCCGGCATGGACTACGGCGAAGTGTCCAGTTTAATGGCGCGGACAGTCGGCGGTTTTATTACTCAGCTGCACACAGGTTCTGCGGTAAAAGGCACTCCCGCCTACTTAAAAACCGCATCAGGCATTTTTGATCTCGCCGGCAGGGACTGGATCTTTTTCAGATTAAAATGTCTTGACGAAAAAATAACATCTTCTCTGGATCTGGCTCTTCGCATGATCAACGAAGCCGATTTTTCAGACAGCAGGCGGATAAAAGATCTTGTTTTAGAAATGAAAAATGAATTCAATTCCAGCCTTGCTCCGATGGGGCATATCTACGCGTCCGGCAGAACAGGAAGAGCAAGATCGCGATCAAAGTATGTAGAAGAAAAATGGTGCGGTTTATCGCAGATAGATTTTGTTTACCGCCTGACAAAAATGAAGACAGACGAAATTATTAAAAAATTAAAATACATTCAGGAAAAAATAAAAAGCGCAGGGTTAATCGTAAACATAACAGGCGGCGCTCAGGGGCTTGGCACGGCAACTGCGGAATTGTCAAAAAGATTCAGCTGCTTCGGCGCGCCGGTGCCGCGGCTCAGCGCACAGACGGCGGAAAACGCGCTTAAAGCCGAAGTATTCGCTTCCAAGTCTTTGCAGGTTGGCTTTGCCGCATTGTCGCTTAAAGCCGCTCCCTTTGACTCTGTAGAACAAATCGCCGAAATGGTATTAACGCATCAGCTAAGCACCGGCGCGCTGTGGGAAGACATCCGCATGAAAGGCGGCGCTTACGGCGCTTTCATTAACAGCGACAGCCTTGAAAACTGCGTATCCTTCGCCACCTACCGCGATCCAACTCCCCTGCGTTCGCTTGACGTAATTTCGTCGATACTTAAAAACAGCCAGAGTGAAGACGGCAAGGCCGGAAGCCTAAAATACTGCGGAAACGGCGGCGAAGATTATCTTGTAAAAAGCATAATCGGCTGTTACGCGAAAGAAGTGCGTCCGCGGACAAACGCCGAAAACGGACTTGTGGATTTTTACCGTTTCTTGTACGGCGTAGAAGACATCTACCGAAAAAACAAACTGGAAAGATTAGTTTCCGTTTCAACAGATGATATAAAAGCTGCTTTTGCTTCTCTTGGTTCAAGAGAAACATCAAGCCCTGTTGTAATCGCAGGCATTAAAGCAGCGGAAGAAGCGGCGAAAACGCTCGGCGTGCAGGTTCAAATGCTGCCGGTGTAAATTAAAAGTATTTAAAAGCTAATTAAATAACTCAGTTCGCCGATTGCTTTTTCAGAGAATCTTTAAACAGTTTATCCGCATCTACTTTTTCATCGACGCCGAATAATGGTTTTACACCGTCATTATTCACGCTCCTGAAAAGCGGTCCCGGTCTGCTGTCGCCGTAAGCCCAGCTATTTTCATTGTTTATTAGATAATCTAAAAGCGTAACCGCCGAAAGCGCGAAGAAAATTAAAGCTGTATTAATTCTCTTTTCAGGCGGCAGCATCATGTCCAGCCGCTTGGAAATAGGATTGGGAACCTGGAAGATGTACTGCTCCCATGGATTGTTGATTCCTCTGCACACTGCTTTAGCGGCGGCGCCTCCGGCGCGTGTCCCCTGTTCAATGCCAAGCGCGACAGATGTCAGAATTTTACGAAGTTTTCTTGTTTCGCTGTAGATAGGAATAATATCGCTCTTTGGAAACGGAGGAGGCCCTATAGAATCAAATTTATAATACGGAAGGAAGTAAAGCCTTTTTATCCAATGAAGTTCGTTCAATGTTTTTTTCGCGTAAGGAGACGATCTTGAGTCTCCCGAGTTTTCAATCATTCTGCAGTATTCATTCAGGCGCGGAAGGTAATCGCGCGTAAAACTGTCTTCTATGAAGCTCCGCCAATTATTCAGCGAGTCGCCGATTTCTTCCGAAACTTTGACGGCAACGCCGTCAGGACCGGTGATCATTCCGAAGTTCACGTAACGCAGTCCTATGAAAAGATCGTCCAGAATATTCAGCAATACGGCGACATGCTGAAGCGGATCGTTCGGCGCGATTAATTCAAACCCGTGTCTCATGCTGTATACATTCGCGAAGTACGGATAAAAATCAGGGAGGTCTTCTATTTTATCCCAGCCGGCTTTTGGGAATAAAACTTCCATCGCGGAGCGCCCCTGATCCATCGCTTTGCGTTCGGCTTTATCGGCTTCTTCTTTTGCTTTTCGCGCGATGACTTTGGGATCGTTCGGATCTTCTTTTTCTTCCAAAGATTCTTCTTCCATGTCTTCTGCTTCGCTGTCTGTTATTTCTTCGGTGTCCGCTTCATCATCTTCTGCGCTTTTTTGGAGCGAATCTACATCAATGCTTTCAATTTGCTGCGGAGCCATGTCTGCCGCGTTTAGCTGTTCAGTTTCCGCAATGTTAAGAAAAGCGATAAAACGCCTGCGTCTTTCGATAAAGAAACGATCATAGATGATATAGCGGTCAGATATTAATTTCATTAATAAAGGATAAAGCCCAAAACGGATATTTTTACGGATATCAACAAGCGAAGCAATAATGTTGCGGATAACATCCTGATATTTTCCCTGCGCTTCCATTGGGCTTTCTATGTACAGGATTTTATAAATCAGTTTAAAAGCGGATTTTATATTTTCTGTTGAAAGATCGTCTAATACGAACAGGGGTTTGTATATTCCTCTTAAAACCTCTGAAAAATCTGTTACTCTTATTGAACGCGGATGAGCCTGCAGTTCAGAAATATTTTTTGAAAGGTTTTCAATGTCCCAGCCGCGGATAGTGTCAATCAGTTTATATACAAATATTGACGCTCTCTTTAACTGATTATTTCGTTTTGTGTTATTTTTCGGAAAAAGACTTCTTGCCGCGTTCACAAGCCTTTCAATTTTTCCGTAATATTCGTTCATGCGTGTTAACACAAACCGGGAGTTAACATAATCTATTGGCTCTTTAAAGAATGAAAAAATCGACGTAAGAACCTGCATGGAACTTTTTATTTCAAATATAACCTGTCCTGCGTACTGATCAATTTTAACCCTTTCCGTGTAACTGAGCTTGGCGGGAACCGAAGGATCGTCTCCGGGATACGGACCGGATTTTTTTTGCTTGGAAGCTTTGCCGCTTGGCTCTTCATCCGGCGCAAGATCAATTCTGCGGCGTTTGCTTTTGCCGGCAGGAGAGTCGCTTTTCTTCTTGTCTTCCGCCGCGGCGCGTTCTGTTCCTACTTCGCCGCCAAGAAGCTGAGCCATGCGTTTCGCTTCGTTTTCGTCTTTTACGCCAAGTCTGTTTCTGACACCGCTTAATTCACCCGGCGCATAAATCGCGTTATTCTTCTTTGCCATACTCACACCCGTAAATAAAGTTTTTCTCCCAATCCAAAAAGATTCTTTATCTGGATTTTTTCTCCGTCGGAATTAACAAGCACACCGTTATAATACCCCAAAGGAGCGTTAAAATCGATATTTGTAATCATTAATTTTGCGCCGCTTTTATTTGCTTCTTTTGGCGTAAATGTTAAATCGACCATTCCCTCAACATCCTGAATTACCCAGTCATTATCCTTGCCGTTAGGCATCGTTATAAGCACCGGAGGAAGCGGCGTTAATTTGCCGTTTACCCACAATGCATTCTCGTTATTCTTGTTTGTTTCCTTAGCTTGATTTTCGGCAATATGAAAACCAAAACGCCCGTTTTCCTCGTTAAAACCTGCCGCGCTGCAAATTGTCGTGTTCATCCTGTAGGGGAAAAAACCCTTACAATCCAGAAAAATCCCGGACGTGTTTTCGCGTTTTAAATGGACGCGTTTTCCGTCAATAACAATATCTCCGCTGACGGGCGCAAGCATTTTATAGGTATACATAATCCTTCGTTCCGATAAACTAAGCGAAGTCGCCATTGGCGTAACGTTCTGACTGTTGACCCTATAGGATAAATGAATAGTCAGCGGCGGTCTTTTTCTTTTTGCTCCGATATTGATGTCAAGTTTGACCGTGTCAGCGTCCAGCCAGTTATGAATACGGAAAAAAAACTGCGAAGAGCGGCTGTCCACCGACGAATTCGCCAGACTGACCGGAAGGCGCCAGCCGGTTCCCGGCCTTATCTTTCTAAAAAGTAATTTTTGCCCATTTGAAATATCGTAAAGCATTACCTGAGCTATTCTGTACAATTTTACATTGCAAAAAATCGCTTCCAGCAGAAAATTTTCGTTATATGCGCTGAAACACTGCCATTCTTTAATCCGCCAGTCTTTTGCCCAGCGCGGCAGGGGAAATTTATAAGGTTTTTTGATTTCCTGTAAATCAACTTTCTCAAAAGCCCTGTTCCAAGTCCCAATAACCGGATTTCCTTCTTCGATGGGGGAGGCTCTTGGAGATAGTATTTCCCTAGTGTACATCCTGTTTAGAAGTCTATCATATATTTTATTCTTATGCAAAAAGCCCTTTTTTAATAAGTTGATATATACGCCATCTTTAGATAAAATGCTTATAAAGGCGGGAATAATATGAATTGTGACCCTTCTAACCCGAAAGGCTCGGGATTTATTGATGTTTGGCAGGAACCTGTCACTTTACGATTCGGCGCGATTGATAGATCGGATACGCTGACATTGGATACTGTTTTTCAGCTTTTTCAGGAAGCGGCAATCAGCCATGCTGAGAATTTGGGAGTAGGGCGGGAAGACATGGCAAGAACCGGTCAAGGCTGGATTCTTTCGCGTATCACCGTGCTTATGAAAAAGCGTCCAAAATACGGCGAAACTGTTACTCTTCGCAGCTGGCCTCAGGGATGGGAAAAACTTTTTGCCATTCGTAATTATGAAATTTTAGATAAAAATAATGCTGCCGTTGTTTCTGCCCGCAGCGCATGGCTGATAGTAGACATAGAAAAAAGGCGTCCTTTAAGACCTCAGGCTGTAATGGACAGCATGCCGCAAAATAAAGATTTAATTTCGCTTCCCCCCGAGGAGAACGGCGCTGCCGCGGTCGCGGAAAGAAGCAATCTGGTAAAAGTCGCGGAAAGAAAAGCTCTCTACAGCGATCTTGATTTTAACGGTCATGTAAACAATGTTAAATATGTCCAATGGATCGAAGACACTCTGGACATCAAGCTTCTGGAAAACGCCGATAAAATGCGGCTGGACATCAACTACTTAAACGAGATCCTTGAAAACGAAGACATTGATATTTTTTCCGCCAGGATTGACGATACAAGCACACCCGGGCAGCATATCGTATACGCTTTTGAAGGCAGAAAAAAAGAAAGCGGACAGGCGGCATTCAGAGCGGAGCTGAGGTTGTGGGGGTAAGTAATAAAAAGTATATATATTAAAATTTTTTCACAAAAAATGGTTCGTATGAGTTATTATTATATAAAAGGAGTTTAAAATGCAAAAATTGATGATTTTCTTTATCATGATTAATTTTATCGTGCCTTTTCTTGCGGCACAACAAAACAACATGATACACATCAATGGAGGAACATTTACAATGGGAAGCCCTGCTAGCGAGCCAAATCGAGACAATGACGAAACTCAACGGCAAGTAACAGTAAGTTCTTTTTATATGGGAAAGTACGAAGTAACGCAGAAGGAGTATCAGGAAGTTTTGGGCTATAACCCAAGTTTCTTTACAGGAGATTTAAACCGCCCTGTAGAAAGAGTAACATGGTTTGATGCTATTGAATACTGTAATAAATTAAGCCAAAAGGAAGGGCTTACGCCTGCCTATTCAGTAGCAGGAAGAACACCTGCGACAGGATACCCGATAACAGCCGCTACAGTTACGGTAAATTGGAATGCTAATGGCTATCGCCTTCCAACGGAAGCGGAATGGGAATATGCCTGCAGAGCAGGTACAACAACGCCTTTTAACACTGGAAATAATATTACAACAAGCCAAGCTAATTATAACGGTAATTATCCATATAACAATAATCAGAACAATAATGCAAAAGAGCAATATAGAGAAAGAACAACACCAGCAGGAACATTTACAGCCAACGCATGGGGTCTATATGATATGCATGGAAATGTATATGAATGGTGCTGGGATTTGTATGGCACTTACACAAGCGGTGTACAGACGGACCCACGTGGAGCGGTCTCTGGTATCTACCGCCTGATACGCGGCGGGAGTTGGGGCAACGATGCGCAGCATCTTCGTTCAGCCTACCGTAACAGCACCGATCCTGATTACATGTTCCTTGCTATCGGCTTCCGCGTTGTTCGCCCTTGAACCTTGTGGAATGCCAAGGTAAATACAAGGCATTTACCACAGCTGTAGAACAAACTGCTCTCCTATAAAATGAAATTATCATTTTACGAGTTTGAGTTACACTTTCCTGCTTGAATTTTTTTCCAAAAACTAAATCTGCAACCTTAACCGGTACGATAATAACTGAAGGATAGAGATATCGTACCGAAGGTACGCATTTGTGTGGTTCGTGAGAAATTCTTCGAATATTAAAGGTTTATTTCGCTCTTTTTAACCGCGGCTGGTGTCCCAAATATTTTTTGCTTCTTTGGCTCTTTTTGTAATTTCTGCCCAATTTTGCGCTTTAATTAAGTCTTTGGTCGCAAGCCAGCTTCCGCCGATTGCAAGTACCGGTTTAAACTGTGCGTAACTTGCAAGGTTTTCAAGCGAGACGCCGCCCAGCGGAATGTACTTCATGCCTAAATGATTGTACGGAGCGTTTATATTTTTTAAGAAACTTAATCCCCCCATACCTTCGGCAGGAAAAAATTTTACCAGCCGGCAGCCAAGCGCGAGTGCTTGTTCAATCTCGCTTGGTGTTGCGATTCCGGGAGCGAAAGGTAAACCTGCGGCTATTGCTTCTTTAACAATTTCCGGATTAATCCCCGGAGAGACACCGAAACGCACACCGCTTTCCTTTTTAACCATCGCAGCCTGCCCCGGTTCAATAATGGTACCAACGCCAATATACATTTGCGGAACTTCTTTCGCGATTAAAGGAATTGATGGAAGCGCCGCGGGAGTACGCAACGCGAGTTCAATCACCTTAACGCCTCCCTCAAGAAGCGCTTTAGCGATAGGGACAGCGTTCATTTCTGATTCTATTTCCAAAACCGCGATTATTCCCTCTTTCGCGATTTCATCCTGGACTTCTATTGGCATTGTCATATTTATAATTATATAATAAATAATGTGGCGAGTACAGCTTTATAAAATTAACTACGACGAAAGAGAGTATCAGGCTGTTAAGGATGTGCTTGACTCTGGCTGGCTGGCTGTCAGCGAAAAAACATTTTCCTTTGAATCCGCTTTTTCTGAATTTTTAGGACACGGCGCAAAGAGCCTTGCAGTTTCAAATTGCACTTCCGCCCTGCACATGGCGCTTTTGGCGCTTGGTATCGGCAAAGGCGATGAAGTTATCACTCCCTCGCTTACGTTTATTGCCGATCAAAATGCTGTGAACATGACAGGCGCGCAGAATGTGCTTGCGGATATCACCTCCATGGAAGACTGGTCGATGGACCCCGATAATATCGAATCGAAAATCACTTCTAAAACAAAAGCGGTAATGATTGTCCATTATGCCGGCTTTGCCTGCGACATGGATCGAATTACCGCTTTGTGCAAAAAACATAAACTGCTTCTAATCGAAGACTGCGCTCATTCTCCGGGAGCGGAGTATAACGGTCAGAGCCTTGGCACTTTCGGCGACATCGCCGCTTTCAGTTTTTACGCTAATAAAAACATCGCGATAGGCGAAGGCGGCATGGTTGTTACGCGCAATGATGAATTATTTGAAAAATGCAGGCTTCTGCGATCGCATGGAATGTCTGTGCCTTCGTTTGACCGTTACAAAGGAAGAGCGGCAACCTACGATGTCGCATCAGCCGGCTTTAATTACCGTATTAACGAGATAGGCTCTGCTCTTGGATTTGTCCAGCTGCAAAAACTAAACGATGCAAACGAAAAGCGCAGAATACTGGTTGAACATTATTACAATAGATTGGACGGCAATTCTTCAATCTCAATCCCATACAGGCATTTCACACGCGGTAAGCCGAATTATCATATAATGCCCATTTTACTTTCAGAAAAAATCGACAGAATGGCGCTCATTGAATCCATGAAGCAAGCCGGTGTTCAAACAAGCATACATTATCCCGCGATTCAAAATTTCAACGCATACAAAAATAAGGTAAACCCAACACCCAAAGCTGAATACGTTTGCGCTCACGAGCTGACACTGCCGCTGTACCCGGCAATGACGATTGAAGAAACAGATGTTGTGTGTGATGCGCTAACCAGTAATCTACTTTGACTTTGCGTTTTTATATTGTTTTTTAAGACATTTAGCGCAAATAAAGTTTTTGGCTTTTTTACCGACAAATACTCCGCAGCGCGGGCAAAGTCCTTTCTTTTTCCTTTGCTCGTAACGTTCCCTGCGTAATTCCTGAACGGTATCGGAATTTGCTCTTTGGTAGTTTCTGTAAAATTCCCTGCAATCATCACACGTTTTGTATGGACTTGATTTTTTAACTTTTCCGCCGCAGCGGGGGCATAAGCCGCTTTTCAGGCGTTTTTGATAGTTTTTCTTTCTTATTGCTGGTTCTGTCATAGATTAAGAATATCAAAAATACAGAAATTAAGCAATTACTTGCTGTATGCCTTTTCAACAGCAAGCGCAAGCTGGTCAGCGCAGGAAGTGCCTTTATTCATGCCTTTTGATACGCAATCAATTCCTTTGCATTTCTTTATAATTTCTTCAACAGTCAATCCATCGGCTAAACTGGATATTGCCTTCAAGTTACCGTTACAGCCGTTTGTAAAGGAAATATTAGTTATAACATTATCGTTAATGTCAAATTGAATCTCTGTCGAACACGTACCTTTTGTTTTATAAGTGTATCTCATCTTTTTCTCATGTCAAATTGTGTAATTATCAATTTGCTGTTCCTGATATTTATTAAGAATATCCTGCAAAGTAACGCTGTCAAGATAACCGGCAATAACCTTATTAAGCTCTTTCCATATATACAGAGTTTTACAGGAATCAGATATCTCGCAGTTGTTGACATCGTTTTCCAAACAGGTTGTAGATGAAAGACTCCCTTCGGTTATACGCAGGATATGACCGACAGTTATTTTCGACGGTTCCTTAGCCAGCATATAGCCGCCCTGTTTTCCGCGGTTTGCGCGGAGAATCTTTGAATTATTTATTATGGTAATAATTTGTTCCAGATATTGTTTTGATATATTTTGCCTTTCAGCGATTTCTTTGAGCGCTATAAACCCTTTGTCTCTATTCTCCGCAAGATCAAGCAGCATTTGCAGCGCATACCTTCCCTTTGTAGATATTTTCAACGATTTTACCTCTTTAATAAACCCATACCATAGTTATATCATATGTTTACTATGTATTGCAAGTGAGAATGTATGTAATTTTTATCTAAATTTTTCTCCAATAATTATTTTTTTCTATTGACATAAATTCACAATTTTGATTTAATTGCAATTAAATACATACTAAACATACTAAATTAGTATGTATTAAAAAATATTGGAGGTATATTTAATTATGGGATATCCAAGTGTTTTTCCTACAGGTACTACAATTTATAGGAAGGAGAAAGCGTACAGCGGTTTCACTATTTTTCCGAGTGTGGAAGGCGCAGTGCTTATTGACATGAATGGGCGGGAGGTTAATCGATGGGCAGGGCTTGGCGGCTTCCCCAACAAGATTCTCCCCGGCGGATATGTGCTTGGAAACAGCGGAGCGCGTGTAAGCAAAAAAGCCTATCAAGACCAAAAAGACCTTATACAGGCTGATTATAACGGTAAAGTTGTATGGAGTTTTTCCGGCACCGAAGAAACAGATGACGGCGATAAACCAAAAGTCTGGCAGGCGCGTCAGCATCACGATTATCAAAGGGAAGGATCGCCCGTGGGTTATTATTCTCCTGGGCAAGAACCTTTGGCGACAAGCGGGAAAACCCTTATCCTTGTCCATGAAACGGTAACAAATAAGGCGATAAGCGACGTTCATCTGGTGGACGATAAAGTAATTGAAGTTGACTGGGACGGGAATATTCTGTGGTCATGGAGAGCAAGCGATCACTTTGACGAATTTGGTTTTGATGCCGCTGCAAAAGCGGTGCTTCGCGTAAATCCAAGTATAGTGGGCGAAGCCGGCGGAGATTGGCTGCACATCAATAGTTTGTCAACATTGGGCGCAAACAAACATTATGACAACGGCGATGACAGGTTTCACCCGGATAATTTGATTATGGACTGCAGAAACGCGAATATTCTGTTTATAGTAAGCCGTCAAACCGGAAAAATCGTATGGAAATTAGGACCGGATTTTAACGAAAACGAAGCGACAAAAAAAATCGGATGGATTATCGGGCAGCATCATTTTCATCTTATTCCAAAGGGACTGCCCGGCGAAGGTGATTTCCTTGTATTCGATAACGGAGGAGCGGGCGGCTACGGACCTGCCAATCCTGCTTCTCCTGACGGAAAAAATAACGCTGTCCGCGATTATTCAAGAGTGCTTCAATTTGATCCAATCACTTTAGAAATTCGCTGGCAGTACACGCCCGAAGAAGCCGGAAATATGCTGTTCACAGACGCAAGTAAATTTTATTCATCGTATATTTCATCCGCGCAGCGATTGCCAAACGGCAACACGCTTATTACAGAAGGTTCTGACGGTCGCTTAATCGAAGTTACTCCCGAACATGAAATAGTCTGGGAATATATCAATCCGCATTTTAACAAGATCGGCGGAAAATTTTCAATGAACATGATTTACCGCGCATACCGCGTGCCGTACGATTGGGTTTCGCAAGCCGGAAGGCCGGAAGAAATTGACGTAATCCCGCCGGATGTTTCTAATTACCGGATAGAAGGAGCAAAATCAATCAGCGGTAAAATTACCGAAGTTGAAGGAATTGACCCAAAAAGAAAAGCTCTGGTCGGCATGAGTGATCCTTCTGAAGACAAAAACGCATCGGCGGATTTCTGTGTTGTTCGAGTAGAAAACAAAAATTAATAAGGAGTTTTATTATGAAAAAGAAAGTATTGGTATTTTTATTAACCCTCGCGCTTGCGTTTAGTTTTACCGCATGCAATAAAGGCGCGGCAAAAACAGGAGAGTTAAAAGAAATCAAAATCGGATTCCCGTCTTCGGGTAACGGTTTTCCTGGAGGCGCTTACGGAGCTGCAGTCGAGAATAATTTTCTTAATGAATTTTTAAATCCTCTTGGCTATAAAGCGGTAAACGAGGGATTTGTAGGAGCAGCTCCAGCGATTCATGAAGCCCTGGTGGCAAGAGCGCTTGACTATGTCGTCTACGCCGGTATGGCAGCCGATTTATCAAAAGCAAACGGGATTGAACATACGCTCATAAGTGTAACTCAGTGGGGGACGACATGGAAAATGATAGCAACCACAAGTTCCGGCATTAAAACTGCTGCGGATTTAAAAGGAAAAAAGGTTGCTTATCAAAGGGGAGCAAGTCCTCACATGTACCTGTTGAATGTGCTTAAAGACAGCGGTCTTCAATTTAGTGATATTATTCCGCTTAATACGACGATTCCTGATGGAATGGTAGGATTGGCTTCCGGCAATATTGACGCAACAGTCGTCGCCGCAGGGCAGGAAAGGCAGCTTGTGGATGAGGGTAGAGCAATAATTATTCATGTCCAATTCAATGCCGATGAAGCTGTCTTTTTTGAACCTTCTGTGTTTATCGCGCGGACAGATTTCCATAAAAAAAATCCTGAGGTTACAATCGCTGTTCAAAAAGCTTTGTTAAAAGGAAGAGAATGGATTAAAGAAGATCCTACCCGTTATTTTAATCTTGTAGCGGAAAAAAACATGATTCCTTTAGAAACTGTTTTGCAAACGGCTAATTTTAATATTGACGAATTAATCCCGCTTAATCTGGACGACAAGTATATTAATTCATTAAAAGATATTCTGCAGTTCCTAAAAGATAATGAACTGATAAAAGGCAGTATTGATTATGCGTCATGGATGGATACAACAGTTGCAGAAAGAGCGTTAAAGGAATATGAAAGTGGAAGATAAATTACGCAAAGCCCTGTGGCTGCTCTTCTCTTTAATTTTACCGTTACTCATTTTTATTTTATGGTATACGGTAAGCCGCAACAAATTGGTATCTTCTCTGGTGCTTCCAACTCCCGGAACCGTAGCGGATGAATTTTGGAATCAAATTACGGTTGGCACTTTAAAAACAGACATTGCCATCAGTGTAAAAAGAATTATATCCGGGTATTCATTGGCAGTAACAGTAGGCGTTATCCTTGGCGTAATAATGGGAATGAGCCGTATGGCAGAGAAATTTTTCACGCTTACGTTTACGTCAATACGGCAAATTCCAATGATGGCATGGATCCCTCTGCTTATTATCTGGTTTGGAATCGGAGAAGAAAGCAAAGTAGCTGTAATTTTTATAGCGGCTTATTTTCCTATTTTAATGAACACATTAAGCGGTATTCGGCGCACCGATCCCAAATTAATTGAAGTTGGAAAAATGTACAAACTAAGCGGCATAAAACTGTTCACTAAAATTTATCTGCCAAACGCGCTGCCTAATATTTTTGTGGGTTTAAAGTTAGGGCTTGGCATTTCGTGGATGGCTGTTGTCGGCGCGGAAATGATCGCCGCGTCAAGCGGAATTGGATTCAGACTTAATGACGCAAGATCACTCATGCAGTTTCCGATTGTGTTCAGCGGAATGATTGCAATCGCAATTACAGGCGTGTTTATGGATCAAATTTTAACCATTGTTTCAAAGGCGACTACTCCCTGGGAAAAAAACCGGCACTAGGTCCAAAAAGGAAAGATTAGGTATGGAAGAGCAAATAAACAAACATCATCTTGAGGTAAAAAATCTTTATAAAACCTATATGGTAGAAAACCGTCCGCTCAATGTGCTTGAAAATATAAATCTAACAGTTAGCTCTGGAGAATTTGTAGTAATCGTCGGACATTCAGGGTGCGGAAAATCAACTCTGCTTAAAATAATCGCAGGACTTGAAGAACAGGATAAGGGCGGAGAAATTTATTACAATGATCAGCTTATTACCTCTCCCGGACCTGAAAGAGGAATGATTTTTCAGGAACACAGGTTGATGCCGTGGCTTACTCTGGAAAAAAACGTAACCCTGGGGCTTATTGGGAAAACAACGAGCGAGAAAAAAAAGCTTGCTGATGAATATTTGAATATGGTTCGCCTTGCGGATTTTAAAAAAGTATATCCGGCGCAGTTATCTGGCGGAATGAGCCAAAGAGCCGCAATCGCGCGGGCTTTAATCACAGAGCCGGAAATGCTTCTTCTGGATGAACCGTTCGGCGCGCTTGACGCTTTGACAAAAATAGAAATTCAAAACGAAATTTTTAATATAAGCGCTAACAGAAAAAATACAATGATTATGGTTACGCATGATATTGAAGAAGCTGTTTTCTTCGCCGATCGCATTGTCGTTATGTCAAATCGTCCCGGTAAAATCAGGGATATAATTACAATTAATCTTTCCAAACCACGCGATCGAACGTGCCCGGATTTTACCTATTACAAGAAAAAAGTATATGACTACTTTTTTGAGCCGGAAGAAAGCAAAATACCGGAATTTACAATTTAAACAGGAGTATAAATGGATACTGATTATAAAGCGCTGAAAGACGGCGGGTTTATGCGGCAAGTTCAAAAGAATCATTTTTCTCTGCGCTTGAAAGTTGTAGGCGGAAACCTTACCGCAAAACAATTAATTACTATTTCGCAAATCGCCGAAAAATACGGGAAAGGAATCGTTCATCTTACATCACGCCAGGCGGTAGAAATTCCTTTTATTAAATTACAGGACACAGAAACAGTCAAAAACGAATTGGAATCAGGGGGCGTGAAAACAGGCATTTGCGGTCCAAGAGTTAGAACTGTTACGGCGTGTCAAGGCAGCGAGATTTGCCCCGCAGGCTGCATAGTAACCGCAAAATTGGCGGAAGAAATTTCTGATCGTTATTTCGGGCGCAAACTGCCGCATAAATTCAAGTTTGGAATTACAGGGTGCGTTAATAATTGCCTTAAAGCCGAAGAAAATGATTTGGGAATAAAAGGCGGCTATGCGGTTAAATGGATTAAAGGCAGCTGTACTTTGTGCGGAGTATGCCAAAAAGTATGCCGCCCAAAAGCGATAACGCAGACTGATTCCGAAATACTAGTTGATAATAAAAAATGTAATTATTGCGGACGATGCGTTAAGTCGTGTCCCTTTGATTCATGGAGTTACGAATCAGGATACATTCTTTCGTTTGGGGGAACATTTGGGAATTTTATAGTAAAGGGTGAAGAAGTTTTGCCTATTATTCATAATAAGGAAAAATTATTCAAAATTGCCGATTCTGCTTTGGCGTTTTTTGACAAATACGGCAATCCAAGCGAAAGGTTTCGTAAAACGATTGAGCGCGCAGGCTGGGAAGTATTCAAGAAAGAAATAGAGGAGGCATATAATGGATGATTATACAATTGACATGACAATTGATATTACAGATGTAGTTTGTCCTGTTACATTTGTAAAAGTCAAAGTAGCGCTGGACGAGTTAAACGAGAATCAAATTTTAGCGGTAAAACTAAATGACGGCGAACCTGTGCAGAATGTTCCGAGGAGCGTCAAGGAAGAAGGACATAAAATTCTAAAACTAAATAATAATTCGGATGGAACATATACTCTGATAATCCGAAAAATGGAGGAAACGAAATGACATTAACAGTAGCGGGAATTAAAAAAGAGTACGAAGCGGGTTTGAAAGTTTCAAAACTTATAGAACTGGAAAAAGTGGAAATGCCGCTTTATGTAACGGTTTCGATAAATGAAAATTTTATTGCAAGCGATACATTTGAAACCCACACGCTCAACGACGGCGACAGCGTAGAGTTTTTATACTTTATGGGAGGCGGTCAAAATTATGTTTACTAATGAGCAGATGGAACGTTATTCGCGTCATATTCTTTTAAGCGAAGTCGGCGTAAAAGGGCAAAAGAAACTGTTAGAATCAAAAGTGTTAATTATCGGCGCCGGCGGATTAGGCGCGCCTGCCGCTCTCTATCTTTCCGCCGCAGGTGTCGGCACAATCGGGATTGTTGACGCGGATGAAGTGGATTTATCCAATCTGCAAAGGCAGGTTATTCATACAACTCCTGATGTCGGCAAAGCAAAGGTGCAATCTGCAAAAGAAACAATGTCGGCAATTAACCCTGATATTCAAGTAAATACCCATCGCGCTTTTGTGGACTCAAGCAATATTATTGATTTAATAAAAGATTATGATTTTATAATTGACGGCACAGATAATTTTCCGGCAAAATTTCTAATAAACGATGCCTGCGTGCTTAAAGGAAAAGCTTTTTCTCATGCGGGAATTATCAGGTTTAAAGGGCAGCTAATGACTTATGTTCCCGGAGAAGTATGTTATCGCTGCGTGTTCAAAGAGCCGCCTCCGCCCGATGCAGTGCCGACTTGCAAGCAAGCCGGAGTAATTGGAGCTATGGGCGGAGTAATCGGATCATTACAGGCAATGGAAGCAATTAAATATATAATCGGAAAAGGCGATCTGCTGACAAATTCTCTTTTAACATACGATGCGCTTAAAATGGATTTTCGTAAAATCAAACTGCCAAAAAATAAATCATGCGCGGTTTGCGGCGAGAATCCGTCAATTCTTAAACCTTTCGATTATGAACAGAAGGCGTGTGATATACGATGAATATAAAAATAAAAAAAACGGATTATGACGCAATAATCACTCATTGCAAAACAGGATTTCCAAATGAATCCTGCGGATTAATTGCAGGGCGTGACGACGGCGATATTCGCGTAATCGAAAAAGTTTATCCGCTTATAAATCTTGATAAATCAAATCAGCATTTTTCGATTGATCCAAGAGAGCAATTGCAAGCGGTAAAAGATATGCGTTCTCTGGGAATTTCACCGCTCGGCAATTTTCATTCGCACCCGGAAACGCCTGCGCGTCCTTCCGAAGAAGACATTCGGCTTGCATACGATTCCAAAGCAAGTTATTTAATTCTGTCGCTTGCAGACGAAACGCCGGTTTTAAAAGCGTTTCACATTGATTCAAACGGCGTTGTTGAAATATCAATAGAGGTTAATTAATATTGAACAGGAATATTGTTGTAATTACGATTTGTGCAATATCTGTAATTATTGCAGCAATGATTGCGCTTGGATTCGGAGCTGTTAAATTATCCATACCGGAAATAATGAACGGTTTATTTTCCGGGGAAAATTCTTCATCGCAGCGGATTCTGCTTTATGTCAGATTGCCTCGTTTGATTGCGTCAATTTTTGCCGGAGCGGGACTTGCGGTTTCCGGCGTAATAATTCAAACCGTGCTTTCCAATCCGCTCGCAAGTCCCGGCATAATCGGAGTAAACGCGGGAGCGGGATTGTTCGCTGTAATTGCAATGATTTTTTTTCCGGGGATTATATGGTCAATTCCCGCAGCCGCGTTTATAGGCGCGCTTTTCAGCGTTTTTCTTGTTTACGGAATCGCGCGAAAAGCCGGCGCATCGCGCATGACTTTAATTTTATCCGGCGTAGCTATTTCAAGTCTGATGACCGCCGGAATAAACACGCTTGCGAATTTTTATCCTGATATTCTGCGAAACCTGCGCGATTTCCAAACAGGCGGATTTGCGGGAGTGCAGATGAATTTATTATTTCCCGCAGGCGCAATTATCGGACTAAGTTTAATTTTAACGCTACTATTCAGCGGCGAACTGGAAATACTTGGACTCGGCGAAGAAACGGCGCAGTCGTTAGGATTGAACGTACGGTTTTATCGATTTATATTTCTGACTTTGTCAGCGGCTCTTGCGGGAGCGGCGGTAAGTTTTGCAGGATTGTTGGGATTCATTGGTTTAATGATGCCTCATATTGCCAGATTAATTCTTCCCGGAGCTGGCAAGAGAGTTTTGGTTACGTTGTCGGCTTTGATGGGAGCCGCATTTTTAACGTTATGTGATACCGCAGCCCGCGTTCTTTTTTCACCGCATGAAATTCCTGTAGGCATTATTACGGCTTTCCTGGGAGCGCCGTTTTTCCTTTGGCTGTTGTTCAGGAGAAAAACTCATGATTGAATTAAAAAATGTTTCCTGCGGATATAATGATACAAATGTAATTAAAGATTTATCTTTAACTTTGCAGCATGGAAAAATAACGGCAATAATCGGAGCAAACGGCTGCGGAAAAAGCACGCTGTTAAAATTAATCTGCGGACAGCTCAAGCCCAGGCAGGGAGAAGTGTTACTCGAAAACAATCCTGTTTCTTCAATGAAATCCGCGCAAATCGCCAGAAAAATCGCCTATCTTCCCCAAAGCAGAAAAATCCCGGATATTACGGTGGAATCCCTTGTTTTACATGGACGATTCCCGTGGACAGGTTATCCACGCGTTTACAAAAACGAGGATAGAAACGCAGCCGTTTCGGCAATGGAAAAAACGGGAATCCTTCACATGAAAAAAAAATTAATCGCAGCTCTTTCAGGCGGCGAACGGCAAAAAGCATACATCGCAATGACGTTAGCGCAGAATACCGAGTATGTGCTCCTTGATGAGCCGACCACATATCTTGATATTGCTTACCAGTTAGAATTTATCGAACTATTAAATATTTTAAAAAGCGAAGGAAAAACGACAGCCGTGGTAATTCATGATATTAATGCGGCTTTAGATACCGCTGATAATATTGCCGTAATGAAAGACGGACAGATTTTAAAAACGGCTGTTCCGGAAACAATTTTAACTTCAGGAGTAATTGAAGAAGCTTTTAATGTTAAAATAAATACTTGCGAGCGAATTGGTTTTAAAAGCAATTAGGAATATATATGAAAAAGTTAAATTTATTATTGTTATGTATAATTATTTTTTCCGCTTGTTCTGACATAGAAATTGAAAATAAATATACAGGCGGTGTTATCGTCTGCTCAGGCAGTTTTGCGCATATATGGCTTCTAGCAGGAGGCGAACTGCTTGCAACAACAAGCGATTTCTTTGAAAATAATTACGGTAAAACCGGCAAAATAGAAGATATAGGCGGACTTCATTCGCCGAATCTGGAAAAAATTCTTGCGTTAAATCCGAATAAAGTGATTCTTTCGTCTGATATTTCCGGGCACGTTAAATTAAAGGAACCGCTTACGTCAGCGGGGATAGAAACAAAATATTATTCGGTAGAAGTATTTAATGATTATATTTCAATGCTTAAAGATTTTACCGAAATTACAGAACGAAATGATCTGTATGTTTCTAATGGAATAAACGTTCAAAATAAAATTAATAAAATTATAAATAAATCATCTCAAATGGATATTTCTCCAAGAATTTTACTGGTACGCGCGGGAGCTGGAAAAATTTCCGCAAGAAGCGGCGATACAATGGCAGGAGCAATGCTTGCGGAATTGGGTTGCATAAATATCGCCGACACGAAAAATGGTCTGCTTAACGATTTGAGCATGGAAATCATTATTCGCGAAGATCCGGATTTTATCTTTGCGACAATTATGGGAGATGAAGAAAAAGGTTTGCAGACGCTCTCTGATATTTTTGAAGGAAATCCGGCATGGAGTAATCTTTCTGCTGTTAAAAACAATCGTTATATCCTTCTGCCAAAAGATTTATTTCATTTAAAACCAAATAACCGATGGGCGGAAAGTTATAATTTCTTAATTGAATTTTTATATGATGTGCAAATGCATTTTGAGACAGACGAAGAAGCTGCGAAAATAAGAGATATGTCAAGCGGCAGAATTATAACGGATATTTTTACCAATAAACATGAGCAAAACAAACAAGCTCTTTCCGCTTCAAGAAATGTAATGCCTGTCGATTATATTTCTTTTAATCCTGTTAAAAGGCAGGCTGTTTCAACTTATCATAACAGCAATATAGTTAAATTATGGGATTTTTTAAACGGACGTGAAATAAAAACATTTACAGGTGATGAAGGACAAAAAAATCTAGCAGCTTTTAATAATGAAATAAATAAAAATGTTTCCGGGTTATGGGATATTTCAACATCAGACGGTACTATACGCATTTTGGAAGCTTCTTCAAAAAGAGAAATAGCGCAATTTGTAACTTACAATGACGGAGAATGGATTGTTCTTACCCCGGACGGTTATTACAATGCTTCACCTAACGGAGATAAATATTTGAATATTCGCGTAGATAACAAGGTTTACGGGATAAATCAATACCGTTCCACATTTTTTAGACCGCAAATTGTGGAAGAAAGACTGCAAGGAGCGGCTGCGCCAATGCAGTTATCAATACAAAAAGCGGAAAAACCTCCGGTGGTTGTTATACACGATCCTTTGAATGGCGCGGTTATTAACGCAGATCAAGCGGAAATATCTGTTACGGTTGAATCAAAACAAGCTATTAAAAATATTCAATTTTTTGTAAACGGCAGACTGATAAATTGCGAATCAATAAGCTGTATTAACGGATATAACACAGAAACAACAGGGATAACATTTACGGAAAATCAAAATAGATTGGTTTTTAAAGCTAATTTTAAATTAGATCATGGAAACAATTATATTGAAGTAATCGCAAGCAATTCGCATGAAGGATATGACAGCATCGAAGTATTTAGCCACCAACCGGTAAGTAAGCAAAATACACTTCCAAATTTGCGAATACTATCGATAGGCATAAATAATTATAACTCTCCGTTGCTGGATAATTTAAAATTTGCCGTAAATGACGCAAAAGAAATTATTAATTTTTTTAAAAATCAGGAAGGGACAGCTTATAGCAGCGTTAACAGCCGCATTATCGCTGACGGCGAAATGTTAACACCAGTTAAAAAAAATATTACCGATGGTTTAAATTTTCTTAAAGAAGCAGACGAAAATGATACAATCATTTTATTCATTGCGGGACATGGCATACTTGATGAAAACGGCAGTTTCTTCCTTATGCCTTCTGACGCGTCATTTAATCAAAATGGTTCTATCAAATCTTCAGAAGCAATTTCATTAAATGAAATAAAAACTATTTGTTATGGTTATGGGAGAAAAATTATTTTAATAGACGCCTGTCATTCAGCGGGGGAAAATAATAACATGACTCGCATACTAGACAACACAAGACTTGCAAAAGATTTGGAAAGCCGCGGGTCAGTTATTGTTACAGCAGGCAGAAATGAACAGCCGTCACAGGAACATGAAAATTTAAAACACGGCGTATTCACTTACGCGATTTTACAGGGACTAGCCGGAGAAGCTCAGCAAGAAAACGGAGTTATTTCTATGACAGCATTGTATAATTATATAAAAAACAAAGTTCGTAATTTAACTGACAACGCGCAGGAACCCACATTAGGCAGCATAGGTTATTATGATTTTCCCGTTGCCGGATTTCGGTGATACAATGACATTGCAAGGGAAAGTTTTAACATTGCTTCACGCAATACCTTCACAGCGCCTGATGGTCACAAATTCACTCCATCATATAATAATCTATATCATAAATTATATTTTTTTGATACCTTTAAAAACATGAACCGGGAAATTATCTGCCAACTGGAAGAAAATAAAAATCTCCCCGACAATGAATTAGCCGCTCTCCTTGAAACGGATATTCATGACTGTTCACTTTTTGAATCGGCAGATCGCGTTCGAAAGAGCGTATACGGAACTGATGTCTACATTCGGGGGTTGATTGAGTTTACCAACTATTGCAAAAATAACTGCTTTTACTGCGGCATCAGATGTGAGAATTCCGCTTTATTGCGCTACAGGCTGAGTCAGCAGGAAATAATGGAATGCTGCGGAACCGGACATAAATTGGGCTTTCGCACATTTGTCTTACAGGGCGGAGAGGATGATTATTACAAGGACGAAATACTGTGCGCGATCATTTCGGAAATAAAAGCAAATTATCCCGATTGCGCCGTTACGCTTTCCGCCGGAGAAAAACCGTATAAAAGCTACAAAGCCTATTTTGATGCAGGCGCGGATCGATATCTTTTACGCCATGAAACAGCCGATGATGAGCATTACCAAAAACTGCATCCCAAAAGTATGAGTTTGCAAAACCGCAAAGAATGTTTGTGGAATCTAAAAGAAATCGGCTATCAGGTTGGTTCGGGTTTTATGGTCGGCTCGCCGTTTCAAAAAACAGAGCATCTTATAAAAGACATCAGGTTTTTACAGGAACTAAAGCCGGAGATGATCGGCATAGGTCCGTTTATCTCGCACAGCAATACTCCGTTCAAAGACCAGAAAAGCGGAAGCTTAGAATTGACACTGCGCCTTTTGGCGGTGCTGCGTTTAATGTTCCCCCATGCGTTGATTCCGGCTACCACCGCTCTCGGCACAATATCGCCTGACGGCCGCGAACTTGGCTTAAAAGCGGGCGCAAATGTGATTATGCCGAATCTGTCGCCCGTTTCGGTACGAAAACAATACTCGCTCTACGATAACAAGATTTGTACCGGCGAAGAAGCCGCCGAATGTAAGGGCTGCCTTCAACGCCGCGTGAGTGCCGCAGGCTACCAAATGGTAGTTTCGCGGGGGGATTTTAAAGGGTAAAAAAAATAATTTTTCCTATTGACATTATTTTAATTTTATCGTAAAACATAGTAAACACATAAGTATTATGTGTTATTAAGAACTAAGGAGACCTCTATGAGAGCGGAAAAAATCACAGACCTTATTGGGAATACGCCGATTGTAAAACTCAATAAAATTAACAAGGGCGGGGCGGACGTTTATATCAAACTGGAAAGTTTCAACCCGATGTCAAGCGTAAAAGACCGCATTGCCATTGCCATGATAGAAGCGGCTGAAAAAGATGGAAAACTTAAACAAGGCAGTGTAATTATCGAGCCGACAAGCGGTAATACTGGTATCGGGCTTGCGTACATTGCGGCGGTTAAGGGATACAAAATTATCCTTACAATGCCGGAAACGATGAGCATTGAAAGGCGGAAGCTGCTTAAAGCGTTTGGCGCGGAACTTGTGCTGACCGAAGGCCCAAAAGGCATGAAGGGAGCAATCGCGAAAGCCGAGGAGCTTATTGCATCGACGCCAAATTCTTATATGCCTCAGCAGTTCAACAACCCGGCGAATCCCGCGATTCACGAAAAAACCACAGGCCCGGAAATATGGAATGATACCGATGGAAAAATTGATATTCTTATCGGCGGAGTCGGAACAGGCGGAACGGTGACAGGAGCCGGAAAATTCCTTAAATCGAAAAAAGCGTCGGTTAAGGTAATCGCCGTTGAGCCGTCTGCGTCTCCTGTTCTTTCAGGCGGAAATCCGGGTCCTCACAAAATACAAGGCATAGGAGCGGGCTTTGTTCCGCAGGTTTACGAATCATCAGTTGTTGACGAAGTCTATCAAATTGATGAGGTAAGAGCCGGAAACACGGCGCGCCTTCTTGCGAAAGAAGAGGGAATCCTTGTCGGTATTTCATCAGGCGCCATTCTTGATGCCGCGCTCGAAGTAAGCTTAAGATCGGAATACAAAGGAAAAACCATAGTTGCGGTTCTTCCAGACACAGGCGAGCGTTATCTGTCAACATGGCTGTGGGAGGAGTAATAAAAAAGCAGATAATATACCTGTTGCAGCTCAAACGGTTGCATCAGGCGTTTTTTTTTGCTAAAAATAATATAAAATAACGCAAAGTAACATTATGTTAAGGAGAAAGAAATGGAAGATACACCAAAATCCCAACTAACTCGTGCGGAAGAGGCGGCCGCTGTCCCGCCTGTAAAAGAATGGTCAAACCCGACACCTGCAGGGTTAGTCGCGCTCGCTGTTGCCTGCGCCTGCTTTTTTGCTCTGCTGACCGGCAATGTATCCGCCGCGGCAATGCCGTTAATCGGATGCTGGTTGTTGGGTGGTTTTGTCGTTCAAATAATTGTCGCGCTGCTCGATTTAAAAAGCGGAAACACAGCCGGCGGAAACACGTTCCTGTATTTCTGCGCGTTTTTCATGCTTGTAAGCGGCATTGAAATGATCATGAAATACAACGCCATCACTGCAGGCAGCCCTTTAGACGGCAGAGTTGACGGCTTCGCATGGGCGGTATTAACAGTTGTAGTCTGGTTATGGGCACCGGCATTTTTTACAAAGTTCAGCCTTTTATCGCTAATTGTCGTCTTGCTTGGCATTGCGCTGCCTTTTATCGCGCTGAATGATCTTGGCATCCTGCCTTCCTCGCTGGTTCCCGTACCCGCATGGTTGTTGCTGGGGTGTGCCGTAATAGCTGTTTACCTTTGCTCGGCAATTGTTGTTAACACAGCCTTTAAGAAAAAGGTTTATCCGCTGCCATAATTGTTTTTTCCGCATTCACCAGATGATGGCGCGGCTGTTGTCTGGTGGGTGCTCATTAAATTAATTAGCTGTTATTTTTAAATACGATAAACTTTTTAGCCTTTCTAACATTATTTATTTTATGTTACAAATACCTGCGGACTTTTTTACAATATTCCTCATATTCATTTCCATAATGGGCTTTTAGAAAGACTTCTTCGCGAATAATTTGCCGGTGTATCATAATTATTAGAAACATTAAAAAGATTAAAGTCGTAATATTTGAATATGCTATAAAAATACCGATAAAGAATGTTATAAATCCCATATAAATCGGATTTCTGCTAATTGCAAATGTTCCGCTTGTGACTAAGCTATCTCTTGTATTTTCATCGATGCCAACCCGAAATGATCTTCCAAATACTTTCAAGGTAATACCAAACCATATAAGGCTGATTGCGCATACTGCAATTGAAATTATAAACAAAACATTCATCTCAAAAAATGATTTTATTAATATCTTCGGAAAAGGCAAACTGATAAAAGTTGCTAATAATGCGTAAAAAAACAGTAAAATAACCGGTATAAGAAAATAGTCGGTTTTGTCAGTCACGCCAAATACAATAGCTTTAATCCCGCGACGGCGAAGCATCGCGGAACGGATTAAAACCATAATAATTAGGAGCGGCAGTTCCAATATAGGGATATATTTAATCATATTTAATTCATTTTAATAAAATTGTTGTTATTGTCAATCCAGTTCAACGATTAATAATATATAATCACTGTAGTGAAAATTTCTTAAAAGTGACTGACACCTTTTCAAAAATATGCTACTCTCAGCTTATCAGGCAGAACCTGGAGGCATAAATATGGTAATAATTTTAAAGGAAAAACACGAACAGCGGCAGTTGGATAATCTGCTGAAATGGCTGGAAGGGTTGAATTTAAAAACTACCCTTGTGAAAGGCGAGCAGTCTTCGATTTTGGGCTTGATCGGAGATACGTCTGTGGTGGATATCGATATGGTCAAAGCTATCGATATCGTAGAAAGCGTTAAGCGGATTCAAGAGCCGTTTAAGGCGGCGAACCGCAAGTTTCATCCCGACGATACTATTATCGATGTGATGGGGCGGCGGATTGGCGGCGGCAATTTTACGGTTATCGCGGGACCCTGCTCTATCGAATCGCGTGAGCAGATTTTAAATATTGCCGCGAAGGTGAAGGATTGCGGAGCTGCTATGCTGAGGGGCGGCGCTTTTAAACCGAGGACTTCGCCTTACGCGTTTCAGGGATTGCGTGCGGAAGGGTTGGAGCTTTTGCATGAAGCGAAAAAAGAAACCGGGCTGCCGATTGTTTCGGAGATAATGAATGTTAATCATATCGATATGTTTAAAAATGTCGATTTGATTCAGGTGGGCGCGCGGAATATGCAGAATTTTGAACTTCTCAAAGAACTTGGCAGAATTGATAAGCCGATTTTGCTGAAGCGCGGTCTTGCCAATACTATCGAAGAATTGCTGATGAGTGCGGAATACATAATGTCGGGCGGAAATAAAAATATAATTTTATGCGAGCGCGGGATTCGGACTTTTGAAACATATACAAGAAACACTCTGGACTTGTCGGCTATTCCATTGTTAAAAGAACATACGCATCTTCCTGTTGTGGTTGATCCAAGCCACGCGACAGGTCTTTCAAGACTGGTAAAACCGATGTCTCTTGCGGCGGCAGCGGCCGGCGCGGACGGATTGATTATCGAAGTGCATAATGATCCGGCTCATGCTCTGTGCGACGGAGCACAGTCGTTAACGCCTGAAGCGTTTGCGGAACTTGTCGGCAGTTTAAACGGGATATTACAGGCATTAGGCAAAAGCGCTATTAATAAAGATACTGTTAAATAGATGGAATCAATATGATCGATGTTAAAAATTGCAGAAAACCTGATTTACAAGAGACCGCGGTTATTGCCTGCCAAGGGGTCGAAGGCGCGTATTCGCAAATTGCGGCTAACGCGCTTTTTAAAAATCCCGATGTGATGTATATGCGCACTTTCGACGGTGTTTTCCGCGCTGTCGATAACGGCTTGTGCCGCTACGGCGTGCTGCCTCTGGAAAACTCAAACGCTGGCTCTGTAACAGATGTTTACGATTTAATGAAAACGTACAAATTTTTCATTGTGCGAAGCGTAAAGGTGTGTATCTCTCATATGCTGCTTCAAAAAACAAAAACTAGCATCGAAAAAATAAAGGAGATATACACGCATGAACAGGCGGCAAGGCAGTGCAGCAGATTTTTGGAGCAGAACAGCCACATAAAAATTAATTTAAGCGCCAACACGGCGGCGGCGGCTCAGTTTGTCGCGGAAAGCGACAGGAATGACATCGCGGCAATCGCGTCGGAAAATTGCATCCAACTTTATAATTTAACTGCTTCGTCTAAAAACATTCAAAACAACAATAACAATTACACAAGGTTTATCTGCATTTCCAAGGAGTGCGAAATTTTTGACAACGCCGATAAAATCAGCCTTATGCTGTCACTGGAAAACAAAGCCGGCGCGTTATATGAAATTATTAAACAATTCGCGGAACGAAAGCTCAACCTTATCAAACTTGAATCGCGCCCGATTGCGGATACAGATTTTGAATTCATGTTTTATTTTGACGTTCAGGCGAATATCGAAAACGAAGATGTTTATAATTTAATTTTACAATTGGAAAACAACACAAAGCAACTTGTGTTTTTGGGGAATTATAGCGAGATAAATCAACCTACGCTATGAAATTTGGCAGCTAACAGCAGTTTGCTGTACTTTAATATCCTTGCTTAACCTGTAAGCAGTAATTTCCAAAGGTTTCATAAATTCTTCCTGTAATATATTTCCGGGCGGAATTAAATCAAGTTTCTTTTTCATTATTTTATAGTATTGTAAAGAGATATTATTAGGATTTTTGCAATGAACCTGAAAATTATTAGAGAAGATCTCACGCGGAGACATGAAGGAATTTATTTATATATTAAATAATCGAAATATTTCAAATCGCACTATAATTCACGAAGAATCTTTAAAGTTTCTCCTACTAATACATCAAATTTCTTGTAGGCATCTGCTTCAGAAGATGCGAAACCATGCATCCAATTCATCTTTTTGTCTTTACTAAAAAGCACCTTTCCTGTTGCAAATGATGATTCAAATTTTGCATGGATTGTTGTATATTTATCTCTATTAATAAGAATCGTGCTATATCTTCCAATATCTTCAAATTCATAGTTTTTTACATTATCATCAAAATTTTGTCTAACAATAACAAAAGTTGCTTCACCAGGTAAATTACTCATACCAGAATAATAATCAATCCAATCTTTCTTTGCCTGTTCTTTATTTGCTATTTGAATTATTAGCTCTTTCTTTACCTCATCATTATTACTATACATATTATACCAATTATTATAAGGATCACATAAGATTGGAAGCCATACATTGCTATCATTGTCTGTAATACCACCTCCATGTCTAATATCATTATACCTAGTTAATTTACCGTAACCCATTTCGAGCGTTGCATTTTCTATGTTTTGATATCTTTTACCCATAACTATTCTCCTAATTAAAACATTATATATTATTAAAACAATAAATACGAGTCTATCTCAAGAAATTCAAAGTTACCACGAATCATTCGAATCAAGACGAAAATAAAATAGTATATTATAACTTTACTTACTCTTTATTCTTAAAGACTCCTCCCATTCTTTGTTTTTCTTTTCAGCATTTTTCCATGATCTATTAATATCACGTTCTCTTTTTTTGGTATTTTTCCCGCCGTCATTACATAAAACTGCTGAAAACCTGACCTCTTCTCCTTTCTCAATTTTTTCTTGAAGTTCTTTGTATCCAGAAATTTTTGCTAACATTAGTTCATCAACAATTCCAAACATATCTGGAGAATCGGGATTTTCTGAATGTGAAACTTCATATTTTCTATGTTCTAAATAATTCTCATATTCTGTCATACCTTCCTCTTTTATTCAAATAAATTCTCTACTTCAATACCCCATTTTCAACCCAAATAGTATTACTGCCACCAGATAAATTTCCACCAGAAACCCAATTATTATTTGAATCATATATACCATATTGACATATACCTAAATTTCCCGGATATAATGATGCCCAGCTTGAAGCAAAATTTCTATATATACCATTTACAGCTTCATTACCATATATAGTACCGCCTGATATACGAAAAGCATTCATTGAAACAGAACTAGTAATATAAATACCACCTCCTGTACTGCTCGAATTATTTCCATAAATAGAAGCATTATCTTCCATTAGGAAAATATTATTAGTACTATTTGATGAGTAAGAGATATAAACTCCACCACCAGAAGAACTAGATGTATTATTTGAAATTGAAGCATTATCTATCATAGAGAAATTTCCACTAGAGACATATACACCACCACCAGAACTAGATGTATTATTTGAAATTGAGGTATTATCTATCATAGAGAAATTTCCCAATGAATATACACCGCCACCAGAAGAACTAGATGTATTATTTGAAATTGAGGCATTATCCATCATAGTGAAATTTCCACTAGAAACATACACACCACCACCACGACCAGAAGAACTAGATGTATTATTTGAAATTGAGGCATTATCTCGCATTATAAAAGTTGAACTTGTTATAATACCTCCTCCTCCAGAATTAGAAGAAGCATTCGTATTACCTGATATATTTGAATTACCCCTCATATCTACCACTGAATTTACACCACCTACACTTATTACTGAAGCATTATTACTGGCTCGCCCTTTCAAGGTAATATCGCGTATGATAACATTCTGATTAAGACTTACGACTAATAAACTACCATTTGAAGAAAGTGTAATAGAATTATAACCTCTAATTAAGACTGTAATTCCTGCTGCATTACCGAAAGTACTTGCGGTAGTTCCGGAAATTGAGAAATCAGAAATAATATCCATTACATAATTTCTACCGTTTCCACCATTTCTTATTGTAGTTAAAGCCTGATTCCATTCAGTTGTATTTCTAATAATAAAAATTGAATCGACTATATCGCCGCTAAAATCATTATAATCATCATGGTATGCCCATATAGCATATAATGTTATTGTTGCTCCTGCTACAGTCGTTAAATTGCATACGTTTTGCCTATCTGTATATACAACAGTTCCGCTTGGCGATAATGCCCAGCCAACGAATTTATTACCAGGATTAATAAATTCGTTATTATTCAAATTTTTGTATGTATTTACTACATGATTACTATTTTGCATTGTCCCTGTTGCGTTTATGGCGTTTTTATTATAACTAACAGAGTAACTAATTTCATATACACTTACAACACACTCACTCACTTTGTTACAAGCAACAGAAGTAGCTGTTATTTTTGCCGTCCCTGCAGATAATGCAGTCACATTACCACTTCCATCAACAACAGCGACATCATTATTACTGGAAGACCATATTACAGATTGGCTTGTTGTTCTCTTAGGATGTACTGTAGCATGTAGAGTCTCACTTTCTCCCACAGGTAAAGAAACATGGTATTTATTTAATGAAATCCCATCACCCAAATTTAACTTAAAAAATTGTACTGCTCCGGTATACAGATAGTACATAAAATCATTATTAGTAAGCGTAATTAAAGGAGCAGTATTTGGGGATTTATTTACAGATTCATAACTAAACATATCTTCTCCCCAGAACGATTCCCAGTCTGAACGAGGTTCATTGTAGGCTGCTATTGAATATTTTGTTTCAGATTGGTTTGTAACTGACGCTCCAAGGAAAGCCACTACATAATCATCGCTTAACCACGGAAGATTCAATGTTGTAGTGTAATTGCCTTCTGTTCCTGATGTCTTAAAATAATATGTTTTATTCCTTGGGGAGCGAACTACTCCCTGTACAGGTCTTTGGGATTTAAAACGAAAAGGAACAGATTCTCTGTAATAATTAACGGAAACAATATCATCCCATCTTACTGTCGCTTGCTCTGCGATATTATAACTTACAATGGTAACTTTTATTTCTTTGTTTTTATATTCATTAACAATATGTTTTGAAGCAAGTGACATATTAATCTGCTTTTTTCCCCCGGGAATAATAGTATCAAGAGTACCAAGAGTATTACCGGAAATAAGATTAAAATCGCTTTCATCCCATGAAATTTCGTAACTTGCGCCAATGCAATTAGCGTCTCCAATATTTTCAACTTCAATAACATAATTTTGGGATGTTCCGTCAGCATATAATTCAGATATATCGATTGCAGGATTTGCCATACGAATTGTTGCTTTTAGGTTTACTCCTTTTGTTAATGGAATAATTCCCATATTTTGATCATCCCATGGAATAAGTTCAACAATTATTTCGTTCCACTCCGGATCATCAGGGACAATTATAATTTTATCTCCGGGAATTTGTCCGGGAACTTCGAATTCTCCTGTATTCGGATCTGGGATAACTGTAATCGGAGGCTGTTCTGGTTGTTGAGGATTAGTTATTATAATAGGTGGTCTTTCTCCATCATTTCCAACAAGACTGCGGCTAGCGTTATTATTTCCATTTATAAAAACAACATGTGCGTTAAAACGAGCATCAGCTACACGCGATGCGAATAAAAGATAGTCCTGACTGCCATCTTCCTTTACAGTAATTACTTGTTCTGCTGTTTTTGTGAAAGTTACTGATTTATTAGTGGTTACGCCATTTATACTTATCGTATTGCCACTGATATACCAGCGTTCTCCGGTATCCATACGAATCCATTCGCCTAAATATTCTTTCCCATATTTGGAATATATGTTACCGTCTGGATTATTGGGATTGTTCGGATTATCCTCATTATTAATTTTTACATCAGGACATCCGACAAACAATAATAAAAATAAAGAACAAATTATCATTACCATAAGATTCTTCATAACACTTCCTCCTAAAACCATTCTTTTTTTGCTCCAAGCAACAAGTAATTTTTATCGCCTGCAGCTTCATCAAATTTTCTGCCATATCCAACTTGCATACGAATATCGCTTATACCTAAGTGAATTAACAAAGATATTTCAAAAGCATATATTTTATTTTCAATTTCTGTTTCTACATCAGTCCATGTGCCTGTTTCACTATTTATGCCAGCTGCTGTGTAATGCAAACGACTGTACTCACCAAGCAAAGAAGTAAATATTGAAAAATAACTAAACCTAATTGCCAGATCAAGATTAAAATAAAAATATGGACCAAAAATACTTTCGCTGTTAACAGAATATGATGAAACCGGATTCATAAATGGTGATAGATTCCAACTCTGGCTTCTGTTTAAATAATGAACAGGAACTGTGCCAATCGAAAAAGCGCCGTAAAAAATACCATTTCTATAACTTATGCCAATATCCAGTAACGGACCAAGTGCATGAGCTATAAAATTATTAGTGTAGGAATTATAGACTGCTTCGGTAGCTGACTCTCTGAAACTACTATCGTTAAAATATCCATTTTCATTAAGCTTACTATAGTTGTAATATAAGCCTGCGCCTGCATGGATTTTCAAAGTATTACTACTAAAGAAGTAATAATTAAAAGGTAATAAAAATATCTCATACGATTGCTTATCCCTGCTTAACATAGAATCATCAATACTCCATAATTTAACATTACCTTCCGATTCAAAAACAGATCGAATTTTTAAATCTCCGGCAATTTTCTTTTGTTCGGTATAAAAAATACCGAACAAAAAATCATACTGCAATCCACCCTCAATAAATCTGGGTATATTTGATATATGAAAACGTCCTATATCTAAACCCAAATTGTTTGTCTCGGTATTTTGCCCGTACAATAAAACCGGAGAAATAAAAATAATGATAATTAACTTATTTTTAATCATTCTGTTCCTATTATTTCCCCGCCTTCTGCTCCCTCGAAACCCTCCTCGCCAATACTAAAATCTTTATTCTTGCCTTAAGCGGCAGTTTTTTGTAATCATCCTTCAACTTTTTGGGTAAACCCCTGCTTTGTCTGCTCATAATACGCTCCTTTTTGGTAGTACCCTATGCAATATTATATAATCGCAATGGGTATTTGTCAATAAAATCGAAAAATCAACCAAAATTAATCAATTGATAAATAACTTCTCCTCAGCTATAGTGAGATATATAGTTATGTAAGAGGAAAATGGCTAAAAAAATACAAGACAGGCTGGTCGCCGTCAGAGAATCGCTTGGAATTACTCAAAAAGATTTTTGCGGTGGTATATATATAAGTCAGTCTTATTACGCCCAGGTGGAAGGCGGAAAAAGACCTGTAAATGAACGTATTATTGCCCTTGTCTGCTCCCAATACGGAGTGTCAAAAGATTACCTTTTAACCGGCAAAGGTCAAATGTTCAGCGATAATCTTGCGGACATACAGCTCCGCCAATTATCTGAAGTTTTCAAAGAACTTGAACCTCATTTTCGAGATTATATAATCCTGCAAATTGAACAACTTTTAGATACTCAGAAAAAACAAAAGGGAGACTCCTCGCCGAAAAGCAAAGAATCGTCCCTTGATTAGTAATACACTATATCATACTATTTAAAAAAAATCTTGAAATAAAATTGACAATAGGCACACATTGTACTAAAATGTACATAAAATATGAAATTTTCATGGTGGGATGGCAATGATTATATGCTCCAAACGAGGAATCGGGTGTCTGTTTCGCAAATCCTCAATGCAATAGAAAACAGGCAGGTTGTCGACGTTTTGGAGCATCCACTTCATAAAAACCAAAGGTTAGTTTTGGTAAAAATAAGAAGTTATATATATTGCATGCTTATAGAAAAAAAATTTTTGGATAATTTCTACATTCTTACTATTTTTCCTAATAAATTTTTTACAAAGAAATACTTGGAAGGCAAAAATGAAAATGTTCGATGAAGAACAAAAAGATATTGTTAAATCAGTTATATACGATGAATGGATATCCGTTGGGAGTTTAGATGAATGGAAAACACTTCTGGCACAAACAGTGGAAAATACATATGTAAAAGACCAACGCATTAATATTCGTATTTCAGAAAACGATTTAGACGGGATTAAAATTATTGCGTTAGAAGAAGGAATTCCATATCAAACATTAATAGCCAGTATTATCCACAAATATGTAAAAAATTATAATAGGTTACAAAATGCTGTGGATTAACCCACCCTTGACAATTTAAATAAACCGCTTTAAACTGCCTTTTGTATATTTCAAAGGAAGAGGGGTGCGTGTTTCTTAAAAACAACAGGAATGCAAATCCCCCGCTAACCCGTAACTGTAATTGGGAAGATTTTGCCGAAAAACGCGAGTTTTATATCAGCCACTGGCTAAAAACGGGAAGGCTGGCAAGAAAATAGCCCATAAGTCAGGAAACTTTGGTATACGTCTAAAAATGGCCGGGTTTCGCGGATAAAAACCTGGGAGGGGTGTAAATGTTCTCGTCAATTATTAAAAGGGACGGAAGGTCTCAGAATTTTCATGAAAGTAAAATAACGGACGCAATTTTTAAATGTCTTCAGGCTGTCGGAGAAGCGGATCGTCAGCAGGCGATGGAATTAACTCTCATAGTAATTAAAAAAGTTAAACAGCAGTACAGCGAAGATAATTTTACCGTGGAAAATATTCAAGATTTAGTAGAAACTGTTTTAATCGAGGAAAGTCTCGCGAAGGCGGCGAAGGCTTACATTTTGTATCGTGAAGATCGATCCAGACTGCGCGAAGCAAGAAGCGAATTGATGAACGCGGTTTCTGAAATTTTGCAGGAGACAAACCGCGATAACGCAAATGTCGGCAATTCTCCGTCGGCAAAGGTGCTGCAAATATCGGAAATCGCGTCAAAAAATTATTATCTTAAGCGCGTTATTCCAGAGAAGGAAGCCAACGCTCACATAAACGGAGATATTTATATACATGATTTATCATGGTACGGCAAAACTTTAACGTGCCTTCAGATTCCGCTTGATAAATTGTTACGCGAAGGTTTTAATAACGGGCATGGTTTTATACGCCCTCCTAAGGGAATTAAAACTGCCGCTTCCCTTGCCGCGATTATTTTACAGAGTAATCAAAATGATATGCACGGAGGTCAGTCTTTCGCGTATTTCGACAGAGATATGGGCGTTTATGTAGAATTGGAAAATGCTAAACAGGAAAAATTGATGCGCCAAAATTTAACAGAACTTGGTTTGACCGCCGATGATGAAAAAATTAAAACTGTGGCGTATGAACGCACAAAAGAAGAAACTTTTCAGGCGATGGAAGGATTTATTTACAATCTGAATACAATGCATTCAAGGGCAGGCGCGCAGGTTCCTTTTTCCAGCATCAATTTCGGTACCGATACGAGCGAAGCGGGCAGAATGGTTACAGAATGTTTTTTACGCGCCTACGAAAAAGGTTTGGGAAAAGGCGAGTCGCCTTTATTCCCGAATGTTTGTTTCAAAATAAAAGAAGACGTGAACTTTGAAGAAGGGGATCCAAATTACGATCTTTTTCAGTTGAGTATGCAGGTTGCGTGCAAAAGGCTTTTTCCTTCCTTCTCATTTCAGGATTCAAGTTTTAATAAGCCTTTTCGCGATCAGGAAGTTGCATACATGGGATGCAGGACGAGGGTTATATCAAATATCAACGGGCAGGAAGTAACAAACTCTAGGGGAAACCTTTCTTTTACAACCATTAACCTTCCGCGTCTTGGTATCCGCGCGGAGAAAGACATATCGCTCTTTTGGAAATACCTTGACGAAATTTTTGACACCTGCGTTGAACAGCTGCTGACTCGTTATAACGTGCAGAAAAATTTAAAAGTAAAAGATTTCCCGTTTTTAATGGGACAAAAACTCTACCTTGACAGCGAAGATCTGTCTCCAAATGATACGATTGAAAAAGCGATACGCAATGGAACTCTCAGTATCGGATTTATCGGGCTTGCAGAATGTCTTGTGGCTTTAATGGGAAAACATCACGGCGAAAGTACGGAAGCGCAGGCATTCGGCGTTGCTATCGTAAGCCATTTAAGGCGCAAATGTGATGAAGCATCCAAAAAATACGGGTTGAATTTTTCGTTACTCGCAACGCCGGCGGAACAGCTAAGCGGAAAGTTCACCAAAATTGACGCCGAGCGTTACGGGAAAATAAGAGGCGTAACTGATAAAATATGGTATACCAACTCTTTCCATATTCCCGTTGAATATCAGATAAGCGCGGCAAAAAAAATCGAACTTGAAGGCGTATACCACAAATACTGTAATGCAGGGCATATTTCCTATGTTGAATTGCAATCCGCTCCGGGTAACAATCTGGGCGCTTTTGAATCTTTGATAAGAGCAATGGCAGAGGCGGACATGGGATATGCTGCGGTAAACTTTCCTGTAGATATTTGCAGAGACTGCGGGCTGAATGAAATTATCGAAGAGAACACCTGCCCCAACTGCGGCGGAACTCACATCAGCCGTCTGCGAAGAATTACAGGATATTTATCAACGCTTGATCGTTTTAACGACAGCAAATTGGCGGAAATACAGAATCGTCAAATTCATCAGAAATTTAACGGGTGATGTATGCAATTATCCGGCATTACTCCGGAAAGCCTGGTAGACGGTCCGGGGATAAGATATGTCATATTTACGCAAGGGTGTCATCACAAATGCCCTCATTGTCATAATCCTGAAAGCTGGGAATCCGGCGCAGGTAAAGAATTTTCCGCGCGCGAAATTGTCAGGCTGATAAAAAAACACAAAAAAAATATTCAAGGTGTGACATTTTCTGGCGGCGAGCCTTTTTTACAAGCCGGTGAACTTGCCGATATAGCGCAGGCAGTTCATCAAATTGGATTGGATGTGGTAACTTATACCGGTTTTACTTACGAGCAGCTAATCGAAAAAAATGATAATAACGTAAATACTTTATTGTCATCCAGCGATATATTGATTGACGGATTATATGTTCATGAATTAAAATCTGTATCATTACAATTTTGCGGTTCGTCAAATCAACGCGTTATAGATATAGCAAGAACACAAAAAGAAAATAAGATTGTTCTTTGGAATAAAGATTAATTATTAGGAGCGGTAATGTACAAAGATGAATTTTCTATAGCGGCAAATACGGCAAAAGCAAAAGCGGAATTTTTTAAAAAAAATCCCGGAGGGTATATTACCGCTTCCTTATTGGCAGGCGTTTTTATCGGCATCGGCATTTTTCTGTCTTTTACAATCGGCAGTTTGCTTATCGAGCAGCCTTACGCAAGAATATTAATGGGCGCTTCATTCGCTGTAGCGTTAAGCCTTGTAGTTATTGCCGGCGCTGAACTTTTTACAGGCAGCAATTTAATAATGTCGGCGGGGATGTTTTCAAAAACAATCAATTTAGGTGAAACGCTTAAACTGTGGATTGTTTGTTATATTGGAAACTGGATAGGCGCAATTATCATCTCCTCGGTTTTTTTTGGCACAGGGCTTGTGTCAGGCGCTCTTAGCGATTTTATAAACGCGGCTTCTGCCGAAAAAACAAACCTTGCTTTTTTTCCGCTCTTCTTCCGCGCCGCGTTGTGCAACACACTTGTATGTCTTGCTATTTGGTCAAGTATACGGTGTAAAAGTGAAAGCGGCAGACTCATCATTATTTTCTGGTGCATGTTCGCTTTTGTTACAACTGGATTTGAACATTGTATTGCCAATATGTCATTACTTACTATTTCGCTGATGAACGGCGGAATAGACGCAGGGGCTTACTTCTATAATATTTTAACCGCAACTTTGGGTAATATGACAGGCGGTATATTATTTGTAGCTCTACCCTATTATTTTATTTCGAAAAAAAATTGAAGTTACTTTTAATTACGGCTCTCGATTTTCTATCATATACTAAAAATATTACTAATTAGTATATGATAGATTAGATTTATCAATCTTTAACCGATCTTACATAAAGAGCCGCTAAAAAAGGCAGTAATACAATTTGTAAAATAACTGCAACAATACCGGGCATCCATGTCGTTTGCGCGTATTCAAAGAAAGGCACACTTAAACGTCCTGATATTGCGAATAAAAGTAAAAATACAATTCTGCCTGCAATCAAAGCCACTGCAACCGATCCGAATGCCGTGATTTTATTTTTTAACAAGCCTGTTAAAAAACCATAAACGGCCAGTTCAGGTATCATTAAAGGCAACATCATCGGCATTGGCATACCTGATATTAAAAACGAAACAACAGGAATTGACGCGCCGACAATCAAACCTGACATAGGAC
>Ga0209755_10000796_pt1 | contig 54832 bp, 46 predicted proteins | sample TergutCo191P1_FD_187301 | JGI IMG/M metagenome (GOLD analysis project Ga0209755, IMG submission 187301) | Cornitermes sp. P1 segment gut microbial communities from Petit-Saut dam, French Guiana - Co191P1 (SPAdes) (version 2) | ecosystem: Host-associated > Arthropoda: Insects > Digestive system...
GGAAAACCCGTCCGCCAGCGGTACCGGGCTTGGGATAGCAATAGTGTATAGCCTAGCACAGATGATGGGCGCTGAAATCAATATAGAGAGCGAAGTGGGAAAAGGAACTCATGTGGTCGTCCGTATTCCGCAAAAAACAGTGTCCGGGTCAGAATTGTTGGGCAAGGAAGCGGTACAACGTCTGCAAAACTTTGAATCAAACACGTGGACTGCCGCAAAAAAAATCGAATTTATACCGGAGCCAATGCCGTACGGAAAAGTGCTTATTGTGGACGATGTAGACGCCAATCTGTATGTGGCACAGGGTCTTATCGCGTTCTATGATATGCAGATCGACACTTGCATAAGTGGGCATGAAGCAATTGAAAAGGTCAAACAAGGCAATGTATACGACATCATATTCATGGATCACATGATGCCAGGCCTAAGTGGGATGGAAACAATGAAGGTATTGCGGAATATGGGTTATGATCACCCAATCGTGGCGCTTACAGCCAATGCCATAGTCGGACAGGCGGAAAAGTTCATGATGAATGGCTTTGACGGCTTTGTCTCAAAACCAATTCAAACGATGCGTCTGAACGATGTTTTAATGAGATTTGTCCGCGATAAGCAACCGCCGGATGTTCTTGAAGCTGCAAAGGTCAAGCCTATGTCTGCCTCGCAGGAGGGTATTCATGACTATCTGAAAAGCGCCGACCTCGTGGATAAATTGCAGGTGGATTTCGCAAGGAGTCATAAAAACACGCTTGAAAACATAAGCGGGGCGATAAATTCCGGTGATATCGAAACCGCTCACCGTCTGGCGCATACGCTCAAAGGGTCTGCCGGACTGATACACGAATCTGCGCTGGCTGAACTCGCCGGGCAGATAGAACCTTTGCTTGCAGATGGCAAAGCTCCAGACAGTGGGCAATTGTCTGCTTTGGAAAATGAGCTGGCGCGGGTGCTGAAGAGTATCGGCAATCCGGAACAAGCGGCGTTTCCTTCTGTTTTGGATAAAGATAAAATAAAAGCTGTGTTTGAAAAAATTGAGCCGTTGCTCACATCTGGCAATGTCGAAAGTTTGAATTTGCTTGGTGAACTTCGCATGATCCCGGAAACGGCTGTGCTAGTCAGGCAGATTGAGGAGTTTGAATTTGATATCGCGCTGAAAAACTTGAGCACGCTGAAGATACTTTTGGGAATATAGCATATTGACATATGGATTATCACTTTTGGGTTTTGCTAACATGACAGATTAATCTCTGGAAGGTGAATATCTTAATCTTTAGAGAATTGAAAATGGAGTCAGGCAGACATGAAATATGCATATCGCATCTTTTTCATCTTGTTGAGCTTCGGCCACTTCCTTTTGTCATTCCCGCCGAAGGGAGGCTTTTTATGCCCGAAACCGCGCCCAATTCGCCGTTCCCAAGTGCGGGGATGCGTTCCCTTCTCCGTTCAACACCGCCAGGCGGGGCAGAGACAGCGTGCGGGTCTCTGTCAGAAGCTCTGCGCATCCTGGTCGGACTGCGCATTTAGCTCCAGCGCGGCGGACGCACTTTCCTGAGCGGTAGCGCTGGTATCCTGAACAATCGCAGAAACTTGATTAATGCCGGTTCTTATCTGCGTGATTCCAGCGGACTGAGCCTCTGAAGCTGCCGCTATTTCGCTCATTATCTCACTGCTCTCGTTGATGCCGGACACGATTCCTGTGAGGCTTTCGGCCGTGTCCTGGGCAATACGCGCCCCGTATTCGGCTTTTTGTATCGAGTCTGAAATGAGCGTGCCGGTGTCTTTCGCGGTTTCGGCGGATTTTTGCGCGAGGTTGCGGACTTCTTCCGCAACAACTGCGAAACCTTTGCCGTACTGTCCGGCGCGCGCCGCTTCAACTGCGGCGTTGAGCGCAAGTATGTTCGTCTGGAACGCAATGTCGTCTATGGACTTTATGACCTTGCTTATGTTCTGGCTCGAGGCGTTGATATCTTTCACGGCTGTTACCATTTCGTCCATTTGGCGCGAGCCTTTTTCGGCGCTGCCTTTAATCGCCGCCGCAAGTCCCGCCGCCTTTTCCGCCATGTCCGCATTGGTCTTTGTCTTATTGGTGATTTCGTGAATTGACGCCGAAAGCTGTTGCACGGTCACCGCCTGCTGAGTGGCGCCATGCGCCAATGTCTGCGAGCCGTCCGAGATTTGCCTTGAGCCGGTGGCGACTTGCGTGGTGGTTGTGTTGATTTTTGCGAGCATATCGTTGAGGCTGCCCAGCATTTTGGACAGCGAAACCCCAATCGTGTCTTTCTCAGACAACAGCGGGATTTCGATTGCGAGGTCGCCTTCAGCGATTTTCTCAAGTATGTCGGATACACCGATAATCCGCTTCACAAAGCCGGAGGCGCCGGCAATTGCACGGCCCATTTCGTCCCTGTAGTGCGACACTTCCTCAATGGTGTCAATGTCTTCCTGCCGCAGCGTCAAGTCTCCGACCGTCCCTGCAATATCCATAAACTCGGTGAATATGCCCATAGGCCTCCCTATCAAACGTGCCACGTACAGCGCAAGAATCACGGCGGCGGCCAGAGAAACAATCAGCACCAAAACAATCGCGACAAACAGAGTGTCCGCCAAGTCCGACGCGTTTTGCGCCGCCGCCTCCGCTTCGCGCACCATAAGCTCAAAGCACTGTTCAAGGTTAGCCAAAATCCTGTCGCTGTAATATCTGCATAGCTCCATCGCGCTGAGAATCGCAGGTATGTCGGCAATCCGGGACGCTTCGTATATCGACACCACAACCGGGACAAGGGTGTTCTCGTACAATGTGCGCGCCTCATCGAAAAGCCTGATTGCCTCCGGGTTTCTCACTGCGTCACGAAATTCATCCATGTATCCGTCCAGCACCGGCAGCAAGCCCCCAATGTTGGCAAACTCCGCTTCAACCAAGTCGAAGTCGCCCGTCATGGAAGCCATGACCATCTCGCGCACGTGTATCCGTATCACGAGCAAAGTCCGTTCCGCATAGGCTAGGGGCGGCATCGGCGCAGTCAGGTTTTCGTACACGTCTGAGCCGGAATCGGCAATCCGCCGCATCCCAAAAATGCCCACACCGCCCACAGCCACGGCAAGCACCGCAATTATCGTGAAGCTGACCAGCAGCTTAGCTGCCACTTTCATGTTTTTCATTCTCTACAACCCTCACCCTATGAATTGCCGCACCATGAGAAGCGGGGCGGTCTCACTTGATTGTATCGATTTTTTCATCACTTGCAACAATCAGCCGCCCCTACCCGGTAGAGTCTACGACATTTGACAGCATCAACCCGGCAGAGTAAAATACACCAAACAGCATGGAAGGAACGCAGATTATGAACGAAAATAACCGTCCTGACATCGGCATTCCGATTGCCGAGGCAGTCCCGCGTGACGCGCTTGTCAAAAAAATGAAACGCATATCCGGGGAGAAAAATATTTTCATAACCGCGCCCGGCGGTTATGGAAAATCGACCGTCACCAAGCAATGGCTGTCGTCCGTCCGGGGGAAAACCGCCGCTATGGCATTGAGCGAGGCGGACAATGACCCTGAAATCTTCTACCGGCGACTTGCGGATATACTGCTGAAACTCATGGGGAAAACAAAATCGGCGGGTATATCGTCCGGCATTTCATTCGGCGAATTTTTAGAAATTATCGGCCGGTTCCCTGAAAAAAGCCCGCGCCGCTATCTTCTCATTGATGATGTGCATATCATTACAAACGAGGAAATCGTAAACCGCGTCCCTGTGATTTTGTCCCGTCTGCCGGGCTATATCTGCGCCTGCCTTGCCGGGCGTTCGCAGTCGGCAGAAGCTGTTTTGGAAACCGGCCGGTTTGAAGTCATCACTCAGGATGACCTCTTATTCAACGAGGAAGAAATTCAGTGGCTTGCGGAGGAAAAAGACCATGCCTTGACCGACGCCCAAGCCAAAGATTTACTTAACACGACCGGCGGGTGGGCGATGTATCTGTCCGCGATGCTCTCGGACAAAGAGTTTGATAAATCGCAGGAAAACGCGCCCCCTCAAACATTGGCGCAATATCTTAACTCGCGTATATGGGGACTGTGGGATGCCGAAACGAAGTCCCAGCTTTTGAAACTTGCCGTTCCGAAAGAAATTACGCCGGAGCTTTGCACACGCCTGACGGGAGTCCGGGATGGACGGGGAGTTTTGGAAATGCTCACAAAAAAAGAAAACGCTTTTCTCAACCTTGCCGGCGAGGATACCTGGCGTTTCCATGATGTTTTCCGCGAGTTTTTACTTGAACAAGCGGCGGATGTTTTAAGCGAAGACGAACTGCGGCGGGTGAATGACATTACGGGCAACTGGTATTACGAGCAAGGAGCGTTCTTTGACGGTGTGCGTTACTATTATCAAAACGGTAATTACGAGGGGATAATCCGTTGCGAACAGGCATCAATCAGCTATTCCGTGCAAACGGAAGGTGCTTCGCTGGAGGCGCACTATAACTCCACCAGTCAGTTCGCGCTGACGATGCCCGTTGAGTTCATCGAAAAAGAGCCGTTTTTAATTATTCACTGCGCGTATGTAACATATCTGCTCGGCGATTCGGAAAAATTTTTGTTTTATGAGGATATGCTGCACCAAAACTTTGGGATGATGGTCGAGAAGTATCCTGAGTTTATTGCATCATACTTTTTTATGTCAGGTCTTGATTACCGTCCGTCACTCATGAATATTTGCAAGCAGGCCGCCGAAACATTTTCGCAAATGCCTGAACCCGGCATGGACGAACCCGATGATGTAGGTACAAGTTCTGTCACGCAGGAATTGCCGTATTTCCATCGCTCAATGCGCGATTTCTCGGAATGTTACGCACTCGCGGAAGGCGATATGGCGCTGATAGATGCGACATTCGGCGCGATGATAGGCAAAGACTGGCAAGTTTTGGGACCGTCTTTGACAGCCGGGATATACTACGAACGCGGTGAATTGATGGAAGCGCTGCGCCACGCCCTTGACGCGCACCATGCCTGCGAGAGCGATGCGCACCCCGAAGCGGTCTTTTGCTCACATACTATCTTGGCGGCGGTGCTTTACGAGATGGGCGCGGTTAATGACTCGGGCAAAATTATGGCACGGATAGAGCAATATATCGGCGATAAGGCGCGATTCTTGCACGCAAACTTCAAAGCGCTGCAAACCGAACTGGCTGTCCGCTCCAGGGACACTTATGCAGCCTCCGCCGCGCGGGAATGGCTGGAGGTGTACGCCTGCCGTTTGAACCGCTTGCCGTTTCATCAAACGTGCCAGCACTTTACCACGCTGCGCTGCTTCATCGCAGTTGGAGATTTTCCGGCGGCTGCCGAGTTTGGCGGGAGGCTGCTGACGCTGGCAAGCGAATATAACCGGCCGCTGGACCAAATTGAATGCGGCATCTTGCTCTCCGTCGCGCTGTCGGGCGCAAAAAAAGACGGCGGGGATGTTCCTGCGGCAAAGCAGCTTGAGCAAGCCGTGGCTATCGCCGAGCCGTATGGTTTTACGCAGTTGTTTGTGAGCGAAGGCAAAGAAATATTGCCCCTGCTGTGGGAAGTCCGCAAAGGCACGAAAAATTCCCCTTCGCTTGCGCGATTCACGGACAGGCTGATTGACGAGATTGGCGAAAAACATAATCTGAAACCGGTTGGAGAGGACGCACCAGAGTTGTCCAGACAGCAGCTCGCTATGCTGACATATCTGAGCAAAGGGATGACATATGGCGAGATTGCCGAGGCGGTCGGCTTGGGGCGCGGGACCGTAAAGTCGCATATACTGCTTGTGTATAAGCGTTTGGGTGTGCAGGGCGCACAGGAAGCCGTGATAAAAGCGAGAATGCTGGGGCTGCTGGAGTAGCAACACAGCTGCGACCGTAAATAGAGTTTTCCGAAGATGCGGCAACCCATTGTGACAGCAAGGTTGTCGGTCATTCCTATTGTGGCGCAAAACGCCGCTACCGGCGCAAAATATGTCCTATAGCGGCGTTATCTGTTTTGGCGGGCACACAAGTGCGCCCTTTGACCGGCGCAACTCCTCGATTGCACGGCGACCTGCGTCGAGGTATCGATCGGCAAGCTCCAGCACTTCATCCGTCTTTTGTAACTCCGCATATTGGATTGCGCTCATCGTAGAGAGGGAATTCCGGCTACTGCTACGGAACTGACCGAGCGTAGAGGAGTGTGCAGGCTTCTCAATGCCGGACAGATAGCAGGCACTGACATAGTAACAACATGAATTAAGTCCTTGCCTCCCAGTTGTACGCACCGTTTTTTACGGTGTTTGCCGCCACGATTTCAGAGGCTTTTTTGATGACTGATTGGCTCATAACTCTTTCTCCTCCTGAATGTCAAACAGTGATAGTTGCCCTGTATCGGGCGTGAATTTATTAATATACGCAAACACATCATTAGTCCGATATAAAATGCCGTGTTCTTCGCAAGTTTTAGTGAAAATGCGCAACAGTTTCCCACTGTTTGGGCTTGGACATTCGTACTTATCTGCGTATTTTTCGATATATCGTTGCTTCATGCCGGAGAAATTCTCGTCAAGTTTCCTGTAAAAATAATCGCGGCTTCCTTCGCGCATCGTTGTTCCAAAACCAAAGGTGACTATACCCTTCACCTCGGCACGGATGCAGTAATCAAGTAGCCCGCACAAATTTTCTTCTGTGTCGGTAATAAACGGCAATAGTGGACTCATCCACACAACGGTTGGGATTTCAGCTTTACGCATAGTTTCAAGCACGGCAAACCGTTCGGATGTTGTAGAAACAGCAGGCTCAAGTATGCGGCACAAATCTTCATCGAAGGCGGTCAACGTCATCTGTACCACGCATTTTGCTTTTGTGTTAATCGCGTAGAGCAGGTCAATATCTCGCATAATCCGCGTGGATTTTGTTTGTATTGCAAGGCCGAAACCGTGTCGCTCTATCACTTCAAGGCATTTCCGTGTTATCCCTAGTTCTTCTTCAAGGTGGATGTACGGGTCGCCCATCGCTCCTGTGCTTATCATGCAGGGTACGCGTCTTGTGCGTAGTTGCCGTTCTAGGATTTCGGCGGCGTTCCGCTTAACCTCGATGTCCTCAAAATCGTGCTTCATTTGATAGCATACCGAGCGGCTGTCACAGTAGATACAGCCGTGGGTGCAACCTCGATAAAGATTCATGCCGTTTTTGGGTGATAAAATTGTCTTGTAATCGGCAAAGTGCCACCGGGGTAATTTTGAATCTGGTGCAGTCGCTCCATTTTCATTTGCGGTGGCTTCCCAATTGACGTCCCAATCCTCATTTCCAAGTTTACGAGTGAGTTCTTTTAATCGCACCTGACGCTCTTTGTAATCCGGAAGTACACTTTCAACAATCGCCCAAAATCGGGCAGAGTGATTCATTTCGGTGATGTGTGCCAGTTCATGGACAACAACATAATCTACGATATCTTCGTCCGCCATAATCAGCCGCCATGAGAAGTTAATGTTATAAATTTTTGACCCTGCAAAAGCGGGTCGCGCAGAGCAACTGCCCCAACGTGTTTTCGCACTGTTAATCTTGATGGAGGCAACTTTAACATTCATTTGTTTTGCGTAGTCTATGGCTTTGTTCGTCAAATCCCTCTTGGCAAGCATCTTGTAAACTTGCACAACTGCCGCTTTGATGTGTTCCGACGATAGATGGGGCGGTATGTAAAACTCGCCTGCTTCATCGTCGAACCCAACTCGGTCGCTGCTCCGGGCGGTGATGGGATAGCCCTTTCCAAGATAAAGTGCCGCGCTATTGCCCTCGCCGTGCCGAAACTCCGCACGGTCGGGATAGGCTTTCGCCAAACCGAGCAGCATACCATTTCACTTCCTTGATTGTTTATTTTTTGCTGCACGTTCGTTTCCGCGCTTAAAGTTTCCTGTAACCTTTGCCATAATGAGTTGTGCTTCTTTATGTTCTGCATCTTCGATTTCTTTAATGAAGCCAGATGCCTTTTTTCCGCTTAACGCGGTAACTTGCTTGCCATAGTAGGATATAAAGACTTTTCCGTCCTTCGTTATCCTGTGTGAAAAAACGTCATCTTCAAGGATTCCACGTTTATCAATTACCATTTTTCAACTCCCTTGCATGTATCATCGTATATGTCAGCTTCCCGCCGATGCGCTCCGCTTTCATTAAAATCTATCCTCGCCACAAGAGAAAGCTCGAATCGATGGATGCCGCATACAATCTCGTGCAAGTGTGCGACCGACCGGGCGACAGGGAACGTTTTCTAAAATGGCTTGAAGTGCTTACAGAGAAACACGCAGACGGACAATGCGATGTTGCAAAATGGCGCAAAATAGGCTGAAAATCTCGGGTACAACAGCCTGCCAAGCCATCGGGCGATTTAAGCCTTTTCAAAGACATACCCCTCGCCCCTGGACCACCCTATGGACCATTCGCTGCCGCTCAATTTCTGCCGTAGGCGCTTTATGGCGCTTTTCAGAGCAGTGCCGTCACTGCCCATCGGCACCTTCCAAACTCGTGCGTATAAGTCTTCGGCCTCAATGTAGACGCCCTCGTTCTGGGCGAAAATGAGAAGCAGTGCGCATTCCTTTTTGCCCAACAGCAAGTCCTCCCCATTACACATTGCCACGCCAGCCACGACATCGATGGACAGACAGCCCTTGTTGATAAACTCAGGAAGCTTCGCCGAGCGCCGTATGAGAGCCTCTATCCTCGCCAGCAATACATCGAAATCATAAGGCTTGGTCATATAATCATCCCCGCCAGAATTGAGCCCGCGCACAATATCCTCTCGTGCGGCAAGCCCGGTAAGCAGCAGGATCGGGGTCGCCGCATACTCGCTTTCTCGCACTTCCTGCATAAATTCCAGGCCGCTTCCATCCGGGAGCATAATGTCAAGAACAAGGATATCCGGCTGATTGTTTAGCAGGCTGCGAGCCTCTGAAAGACTCAGCGCACAAAAGACCTTATAGCCTGACCTCGTCAACTTTCTAGCATTGCCCTCTATTATTTTTTTGTTGTCTTCGACCAATAAAACCTTCTTGCCTATCAAAATGAACTGCCTCCAAACTGACCTTCGTAATGCGGGATTGCGATATGTATGGATGCGCCCTTGCCAAACTCGCTCCTGACGTCTATTTCACCGCTATGGGACTCTACAACCATTTTGCAAAATGTAAGCCCATAGCCCGTGCCTTTTCCGTCCGTAGCGCCGCGCTCAAACACATGTGGCAGCAAATCCGGCGGGATGCCGCTGCCGTTATCGCTGACGGTAATTATGATTTTGTCTTTGCACCGCACGGCGCATAATGCTACAGTGTCGTTTTCAGTGTGCTTATGCGCATTTTCTATAAGGTTAGTCATCGCCTGGTAAAGCAAATCGGCATCGCCAAAAATGAAAAGCCCGGAATCGGCAGCAACCTTCACTTTATTTCTGTGTTCGCGCAAGTGAACCTGAAGGGCGCTTGCCGCAGAGCGAAGGACTTCTGAAATATCCAGCCTGCGCCTTTCGATAACTTCGCTGGCAGAAGCAAGCGTAAGCATTCCGCCCACCATGCGAGACAAACGCATGATTTCTTTTTGCGCATCCGCAAGCAGGTGCACCATGTCCGAATCTGTGCGCGTAACGTCGTGGGAGTCTCTTAGCAGGTCGATTACATTTTGGACATTGACGGATGCAATGGTAAGCGGTATGCGCATCTCGTGAGATGAGTTTGCGAGAAACCGCATCTTGGAGACGTTTGCATCTGCAAGCAGAGTATTCTGATTGTCCAGAGCCTTCTGCTGATGGGAGTACAGGCGGAAATGCACAATGAACGCAATGCTTATGGCAATGCTGACAAAAAACATGTTGACTATTGCGTCAAACACAAAACCGAATCCCAAAGACATCATAACAACGCTCTCAGAGTGTAGATAGGCATATATGCAAACACCGGAGAACACAAGCAATTGCAGGCTCATCAAAAACCAGCGCAGCTTCCCTTCTAATGTGTATGCCGTGAATACAATGGCGAAAACAAAATTAATCGTCTTACCGCCATAAAGCCCACCCATGTTGAAAAACAAATAGGGGAAATATCCGAGGAATACCACAATTGTGTAAATGAGGCAAACTGTCTTGTAGCGAGCTGTGGCGATTGCAATTGCCAAGCTGGTAAAAGAAAGCACGGTGATGCCGAGCCCGAATGCGGCGCTTAACAACCTTCCAGTGTTGAATGCATTTGCAAAGCCCAATAGTAAGCCGCCAAGTATTCCTGCCACCGCCAATATATTAAACATTATTTTTTGTATGCCGGCAGATGAATCGAATAAGGGCTCATTAGCTTTAAACAAAAGCGCTTTCACGTAATGTAGTTTTTGCATAAAAATGAGCACTCCTTAATCAAAATCATAATTGTTGCGCAGATGGCAATATTACGTCAGGCATGTTGTTTTCAAAACACTATAATATCATAACAGCCTTAATAATTCGAGTATTTTTTTAAAACTGTGGCAAAAATGCGGGCGCAAAAGGTGTTACACTTCACAGGGTAGCCCGGAATGGGCTGTTTGCTACGCTTTTTTCGCGTATGTAGGGCGACAAGGCCCGTTCTAGCGGAAAAAGCGTAGTAAATTGACCATTTCGGGCGGTTGGCAAGCGACGTGTGAACTGTAACCAAAAGGTTACTATTCAGTGCCAGCTAAGAAAACCTAGTAGCAGGCTTCTCAATGCCGGACAGATAGCAGACAGGAGTAACCGCAAAAGCTTATAAGTTCGCGGAAGGGGCATTTTTGACACTCTCGCACAGTTTTTTCCCATGAAAAAATATAATCCTTAATATGAATAAGCGAAAGTAATGGAGGAACCTTGATGAAAAACTTAAAAATAGGCAGGAAACTCGCAGTCAGCTTTCTCGTCGTGATTGTCCTCGTGACAATAGTCGGTGTCGTCGGCATAGCGGGAATGACCCAGATTAGTGAGGGAAGCACCGACATGTTCTACACCCAGCTTGAGCCCATCGTTTACATGGGTTATGCCCGGGAGCATTTTCAGCGAATGCGCGTCGCTGGACGCAATGTTGCGCTTTCCGCTGGGGATTTGCAGCAGATTAATGCCGACATTAACTATTTCGACTCACAGTCGCGGATATTTTTGGATTATTTAAGCAGGTTTCGGGGGTTTCTTATAACGCCGGAAGCGTTGCGCACTGCAGATGAAATCGAACACTACTACAATAACGTGTTTACGCCCGGCATGCAGAATCTCTTTACTGCGGCGCAGGATAATGCGCCGACAAGCGAGCTCATTGCGCTCTTGGCAGTTACCTCTGCGGCTGCAGACGTGGTGTCGGACAATCTTTCGGACATCTTGGAAATTCGCGTTGGGCAAGCCAGCACACTGGAGCAGGAAAACGAAGCGATGAGCAATACGCTTACAATCGTAACTGTTGCTGTGCTTGTACTGGCGATTGCTGTGTCGGTGTTTTTAGCGGTTTACATATCGAAGCTTATAGCGACGCCGATTGTTTCTTTGACCGCATTTATGAGGCGCGCGGCGGATACAGGAGAGCTTGACTTCTATCCAAACGAGGCTCAGGTCATCGATAGGTTTTCGCAAAACAAGGACGAAATTGGACAATGCATCTCAGCTACAGCAAGCTTCATGAAAGAAATCAACCACGAAATGGATTTGCTCCAAAAAATTGGAGAGGGAGATTTGACGATTACGCCAAATATATTGTCGGATAAAGACAAGGTGGGCATCGCCCTTACGGCGGTCACAGACAGCCTCAATAACATGTTTGGTGAAATCAACTCATCCACTAGGCAGGTTGCCTCGGGATCAAAGCAAATTGCGGATGGGGCGCAGTCGCTGGCGCAGGGAAGCACGGAGCAGGCCGCATCGGTGCAGCAGCTGTCATCGTCCATATCCGAAATTGCCCAAAAAACGAAAACCAATGCGGATATGGCAGGCCGCGCCGCAGCGCTGGCAAGTGAGATAAAGGCAAGCGCAGAAAAAGGCAGCCAGCAGATGGGTGAAATGATGTCCGCAGTCAAGGACATCAGCGTTTCCAGCCAGAACATAGGCAAAGTCATCAAGGCAATCGACGACATCGCATTCCAGACAAACATTCTTGCGCTCAACGCCGCAGTCGAAGCGGCCAGAGCAGGTCAACACGGAAAAGGCTTTGCGGTCGTGGCGGAGGAAGTCCGAAACCTCGCCGCAAAGAGCGCTGAGGCAGCAAAGGACACGGAGAGCCTGATCGCCGATTCGATAGAGAAAGCGGAGCTGGGCTCCCGCATTGCCGATGATACCTCCGCAAGCCTTGTCGAAATAGTGACGGGAATCGGGGAGAGCAGCCAGCTTATAGGCGACATCGCTACGTCGTCTGAAGAGCAATCTGTCGGCATAGCGCAGATTAACACAGGCATAGATCAGGTAGCGCAAGTAGTCCAGCAAAATAGTGCGACTGCGGAAGAGTCGGCAGCTGCATCGCAGGAAATGAGCGGCCAGTCCATGATGCTAGAACAGCTCATTGCGCAGTTCAGGCTTAAAGACTCACAGGGCTATGGCAGCTCGTCATTCTCTGGGAAAGTCGCCCTGCCCCCGCAGCCAAAGAAAATTGAAAGCAATCATGTGCCTGAAACATCAGGCGATTTTGGAAAGTACTGAGCGTGATTATGAAATCGGCATTTGGGACGAGATTGTTCATGTACGTTCTCGTAAGGGTTTTGCTTTTGTCGGCCATCGTCTGCTTGTTTGTGGTCGGAATTTACCCGATGATTGAAAATCCGGCACTGGGGATTGTTTTAAGCATCTTATTTGCTGTGGGTATGTGTGTGTTTACGGCTATGATAGTTGTTAGGCACATTGGGGAATTCATAGCCGCTATGCTAATCAGGCTGCTCGAATCCGCAAATACGCTAAAAACGGCATCAAAGGTTGTCTCCGCAGCCGCCAAGAATATGGCGCATGCAAATCGGCATGACGACTGTTTGCCCAGGAGCGCTGTAGAGGTGGCGCCCGAATGTAAAAATAATTCAGAATCCGTAAAAAAATAAAGACAAGCGTGGCGCATTGCACCCCTGCGCCCATTAAAGACTAGCGAGAAAGGCCATTTTTGGCCTTTTTTGCGTTGGGGAAAAAGAGTCGCCTTGTGCGCATAGCGCAGCGCAGGAGCCCTACAAGCAGGGCGCTTGTAGGGGTTTATCCTCAAGATTATTGGAAAATATTTATAAGTTTGTTAAAAAAATGCTAAATTTTTGTCACAAAAATGTTGACAAAGCTTCACCATTTAGTTACTATTGACAATACTACTTGAGCTCCTGACTGCATTAATTGTGCAATATTGCCGTAGTAGTGTCATTTTTCAACGTAATCGAATGTGCCGAACTGTTGATTTTTGCCGAAAAGAATAAATAAGCGCCCCTGTCGGCAAATCTTGCAGTAGTGTTATTTGCTTATCGGAAGGAGGATTTTTAAAAGTAGGCTATTAACGTACGAACTGTTAGAATACACCAAAGGAGGAAATTACACAGAATGAAAAAACTACGAACGAAAAAATTCTTTGCGCTAGTCATTTCCCTGTTTATGATTGTGTCGATGATGCCGATTGTAGTAGCCACTGCTGATGTGCCGCCCGAAGTTGAGGGGCTGTACCCTGTAGGAGTGTGGCCGCTGGACCCCGGCACTTACGATCCAGCTCTTGATGACGAAAACATACCAGCCGGAGCGAGGGTCTTCGGTTTGTGGGATGCAGGTTTTGCACCGCTGGACGCACCAACTGCGATTACGGGCCATACTGCCGTGGGTAGTATGGCGCAATTGGCAGAGGGCACATTTTATGCTTTTATAGCAGGCAGCGGATTTGGCTATGTCGTCCTCGGTGTTGCGGGCATGGGAGCTGTGGCACCTCCGCCTCCGCCACCAGCAGCTCCCGACGGAGCTCCGGCAGAGCTTGCAGGCATGTATTCTGTGGGAGTGTGGCCTCTGGCTCCCGGCACATACGACCCATCTCTCGATGATGAAAACATACCAGCCGGAGCGGTAATTTTTGGCCTGTGGGACGAAGGCTTTGCGCCGCTGGACGCACCGGCCGCTGTTGCGGGTCACACAGCCGTGGGCAGCATGGCGCAATTGGCAGAGGGCACATTTTATGCTTTTATAGCAGGCAGCGGATTTGGCTATGTCGTCCTCGGTGTTGCGGGCATGGGAGCTGCGGCACCTCCACCTCCGCCACCAGCAGCTCCCGGCGGAGTTCCGGCAGAGCTTGCAGGCTTGTACTCTGTGGGAGTGTGGCCTCTGGCCCCCGGCACATACGACCCAGCCCTTGATGAAGAGAATATACCTGTCGGCGCAACAATTTTCGGTCTTTGGGACGCAGGGTTTGCGCCACTGGAAGCGCCAGCTGCAGTGACGGGATTTACGGCGGTAGGCAGCATGGCAGCCTTGGTTGACGGCACATTCTACACCTTCATCGCAGGGAGCGGCTTTGGTTATATAGTGCTAATGGGAGCTGTCGATGTAGCTGCCCCGGCTCCGACTCCGGCCCCGGCCCCGGCACCGGCTCCAGCCCCGGGAGGTGCGGCGACGTTGCTGCCGGATGACATGAGCGGGTACTGGTTTGCCGGCACAGATATCCAAGTCGGGATGACAGGGTACCATGACATGTACTTTCTCTTTGACTTAGCGGCCGCAGGCTTCGGTACGGGGCATGTGTATGCAATCTTCTTTTCAGACGATGGTGAAATTGCATTCTCCCAAGGGACTACGCTCACCACCTTCGATGCCGATTTCAACATGCAAACAAGGACCGTTGGCGCCGGAGAACGAGTCAGAGTCAGCGAAGTCAATGGTTATTCATTTGCGCTTGGCGGTTCAGGAAACAGCCTGAGCTTTATACTGACCTCTGCTCCTGGCAACTTTGCGGGGCTTTTGCCGGATAGGCCTCTGGCGGATTTGGCGCTGACAGAGCCGCCGCCGCCGCTTGAGTTCACCATTACGGTCCGCCAGCGCTCTGATGTCCAGATGAGCTTGTTTGATGTCCATGAGACATATGGTTTTATCTTCTTTGACATTGCAGTTAGAGACCAGAGGCTGTATATAATCAGGCTAAAGGCTGACGGCACGGTTACATTCAATAGGAACGTGACGATTCATTTTGCAAATGCTCAGACTGGCGAGATTGAAGATGCCCGAACCCTGTCGGTTACAGCGGGCATGCCAGTTACCGCAATGCAGATTCACGGCGGGCGCTGGTATCTCGGTGATGGATTCAGCAGCGACTTTGTGAAGTTTGTAGACGATACAAACCCTGCGTTGGTTCATATCCCAACAAGATTCCTCAACCCAAATGACCTACCCGCATCGATGACGGCATTTCGCGCAGCGGCGATACTCGAGCTCCACGACGGAACGCTGCGCCCATACTTTATATTCGGTGGGGACGCAGGCCGGCAGACACTAATTGTGCTGCTGGGGGGCATTGCCATTGCGATACCGCTTGGGATTATCATATTTGTCGCACACAGTCGCGAAGTTAAGTCGTCGGGCGTCAAGTTTGATCATGCCGAAATAAATGCAGATTGATGCAAATCATGAAACTGACTAACAGTAAAGGAGGACAGCACATTGAGTGGTAGGCAACAACAGCCACAACACCAAAGCATGATGGGTGAATTTACCGCCAGGTCCAGTTTGAAGAGACAAAATCTTGGCAGAGTCCTAAAACTGACGTGGAAGGTGGCAGCCCCCTATTGGGTGCAATCTGAAGAGCGGTTTATGAGTTGGTTCTTGCTGGCTCTAAACCTTGCAATTACAGGCCTGGGGACGTTCTTTGGACTGCGTTTCACAATCTGGAACGCAGACTGGACAAATGCGCTCGTCAATAGGGACATACTTTCGTGGCAGTTAAACATATGGGTATTCCTTGTCCTGGGTATAACAATGACCATCGTAGGCGTGTTGGGCGGATATCTGACATCGTGGATTCAGCTCAGATGGAGACGGTGGATGACTGCGCGATACCTAAGGTTATGGCTTGATAATAAAGCACATTACAAAATGACGTTGACAGGCCAAGACACGGACAATCCCGACCAACGTATTACAGAAGATATTTTCTTGTTCATCTTTAACACATGGACTCTGATATTTGACTTCGTCAGAGTAGGAATAATGCAGCTGTTTACGTTCGGCGTCGTACTGTGGGGTTTCTCCGATGTGCCGATTGTAGTTGGCGGTGCGCACCTGGAATTCCCAGGCTACCTCGTAGTTATGTCGCTTGTATGGGCGGCGATCACTACATTCATAGCTCACCTCAACGGCAAGCGGCTTGCGCGCATCACGTTCGACCAACAGAGGTTCGATGGAAACTTCCGCTACTCTTTGGCGAGGGTGCGCGAGAATTCCGAACAAATCGCACTCCTAAAGGGCGAGGCTGTAGAGCACACGCGCCTCATGCACATCTTCGGCGACAGCATTGTAAACACATTCCGCAACATGGGCGTAACGCTCCGATTCGGTACGGTAAACATGATGCTATCGTACGTCGATGCGATGATGTTCACGCTCGTGCTAGGCCCTGCGTGGCTGTGGCTGGGCGGGATTCAGGACTACGGCACGTTCCAGCTTATAGCGACGGCATTCCTCAACGTTGTAACATCGTTTAAGTGGTTCCAAACGCAGTACGTAAGCTTGGCGTCATATGTGGCCGTTGCAAACCGTCTATATGCGTTTAATGAAAACCATGAGAGGATGCTTGCGATTTCGGATGCAAGTAAACTTGTCAGAGAGTTTACGGGTGACAACGAAATCAAGATTGAAAACCTCGCCGTCAGCCTTCCAAATGAAAAACTGCAAGTTACCGCCGACCACATAGAAATCAAGAGCGGCGACAGAGTGCTCATAAAAGGCAGGACGGGTGCAGGTAAGACCACGCTGTTCAGGGCGATGTCTGGAATTTGGCCATTTGCTGAAGGCAAAATCCAATTGCCTAAGGATAAGCGCATCATGGTTCTGCCGCAACGCCCATACTTCCCAATCGGCACGCTAGAAGAAGCTATAAGCTACCCACAGCCAGCTGGCACATATCCGATAGAAGAAGTGCGGCAAGCCATACTTGATGTAGGCCTTACTCACTTTGCGGATCGCCTGGGTGAGATACATCACTGGAACATGGTCATGTCAGGCGGTGAGCAGCAGCGTATCGGTATCGCAAGGGCGCTGTTGTTCAAACCAGACTTCGTGTTCTTCGACGAAGCGACTGCCTCGATGGACGAACCATCCGAGCTGGACATTTACAATATGCTGCTTGAGCGCATGAAGGGCGCAACAATCATCTCAATCGGACATCGTTCTAGCCTGCAACAGTTCCACAAGCGCTTGCTGTTTGCCGAAGGCGCTGTTCCAGGGCAACCTGTTGCTCCATACAAGTTTGAAGAGCAAGATATTGAAATGGCAGCCCAGTATTTCGCAGAAGAGGAAGCTGAAAAAGAAAAGAACAAACCTCAGTAAGCTCCAAGCGGATCAGCTTGCCATAACCCGCAAAGCCATTGCAAACAGGCGGGCAAGCGAGTGCCTGCAAACACATACAAAGCACATATGGATAGGGCGTCTAGCCTTATCCATATGTGTGTGGTTTAACAAAATAAAAAGGTGTGATAACTATGTCGATGCCACCTATGATGCCTCCGCGCGGTTTTCGTCCATTTGGCCCAATGACTGATGATGAAAAAAGCGAAGTTCCAAAGATTACTAGGAAACTGGTTTTCCGTGCGCTGTCGTATCTAAAGCCCCACAAGGCAAAACTCCTGCTTATATTGTCGCTCATCGGGATATCCTCTGCGTTGGCGTTAGTCCCGACTATGCTAACTGGGCAAATTATTGACCGTGGCTTCCCCAGCGCCGGGGGGCCGGGCGACTTCAACCTTTTGATAACACTGATTCTTGCATCGTTTGGTGTTTTGATTGTGAGCGGACTCTTGGGCGTTTTGCAAAACTATCTCAACACATGGATGTCGCAGCATATAGTGTTCGATATGCGCAACCAAATGTTCCGGCACCTAGAGCACATGGCGCACCGTTTTTTCACGACAGAGAAACAAGGCGACCTGATTACGCGCCTAACGTCGGATATTGAGGGCGTAAACATGGTTATTTCAGGCACTCTCCTGAATATATTTTCCAACTTGGTTACACTTGTGCTTGCGTTGATTGCGTTGTTTGCAACTAACTGGCAGCTTGCCATAGTAGGCATGCTCGTCGTGCCATTTATGATAATCCCGACGCGCGTAGTTGGGCGCAAACGCTTTGACATACTGCTTAAAACACAAGAAAAGCAAGACGGACTGAACCAGATAATGAACGAAACGCTGAGCGTTTCGGGGTCGCTGCTGCTCAAACTATTTACGCGCGAGCAAAAAGAGTACGAAAAATACAAAAAAACTAATACAGACCTTATGAAGCTGAGCATCCGTGAGAGCATCGTGGGGCAGTGGTTTATGATGTTCATGCGGGTGCTGATGGAAGTCGGGCCCACAATCATCTATCTTGTTGCGGCAATCCTGATTTTTAGATTTGGTCAAATAGACATAACCTTCGGCGCAATTGCCGTTATGGTTGCGCTAGTCAACCGCATGACCTTCCCAATAGCGACATTCTTTAGCATACAAGTAGACTTGACTCGCTCCTTAGCACTATTTAACCGTATATTCGATTATTTTGACATGCCGCAAGAAGTCAAAAACAAGCCAGATGCGGTTGCCCCCGGGAAAATAGCGGGAGATATTGAATTCCGGAATGTCAAGTTTCACTACAACGAAGAAAGCCCAATACTCAAAGGCGTTTCATTCACAGTCAGGAGGGGCACAACGACAGCAATCGTAGGGCCGTCCGGTGCGGGCAAATCAACAATAATTAACTTAATACCGCGCCTGTACGATGTTTCGGAGGGCAGCGTGCTGATTGATGGGCTAGACGTGCGCGATGTCGATATGTTCGCATTGCGCAGCAGCATGGGATATGTTACACAAGACACATACATGTTCAACGGCACAATAAAAGACAATCTGATATACGCCCGAGATGACGCAACAGACGAAGAAATTATAGATGCGTGCAAGAAGGCGAATATCCACGACTTTATCGAGGGGCTGCCGGAGAAATACGACACTGAAGTCGGCAATAGAGGTTTGAAGCTATCAGGCGGTGAAAAACAGCGCCTGTCGATTGCGCGGGTAATGCTGAAAAACCCGACCATCCTCCTGCTTGACGAAGCGACAAGTTCGCTCGACTCGATATCCGAAAGCATGATACAAGAGGCGATAAACCCCTTGCTAACGGGAAGGACTGGGGTCGTCATTGCGCACCGCTTATCCACTGTTATGGAAGCAGACGACATACTCGTCATAAAAGATGGGGAAGTCCAGTGCCGCGGGACACACAGGGAGTTGCTCGGAAGCAACGATGTGTACAAAGAATTGTACGACACTCAATTTAAAAAAGCGATTGAAGACTATCAAGCACACTGATATCATTGACCGCCAACTCCAAGTGTGGTATAATTGCTATTATCAAAATGGCTCGCATTTGCGTTTGTGTGAGCCATTCGGTATTTAGGGAGGACGTAGTGTATGGAAGAGTTGCGCAAGACTATATTTCTTGTTGACGACGATATGACAAACCTGACCATAGGAAAGAAGGCTCTTGCCGGAAAATTCAACGTGTTTACGCTAAATTCCGGCCCTGTGATGCTAAGGCTGCTAGAAAACATAACGCCAGACCTAATTTTGCTGGATGTTGACATGCCGGAAATGGATGGGTATGAGACGCTAAAACAGGTTAAAGCAAGCGAGCACGCTGCGCATATACCAGTTATCTTCTTAACTGCTCTGAGCGACGAGGAAGCGGAGCTAAATGGGCTTTCGCTAGGGGCGATTGATTATATTACAAAACCCTTTTCGACCCCGCTCTTGCTCAAGCGCATAGATGTTCACCTCCTTGTCGAGTCTCAAAAACGCGAACTTCAGGCTCAAAAGCTTGAGCTTCTGTTCTATAACAACAACCTGACGCAAGTGACGGACGAAAAAAGAAAAACAGTTAAGGAACTTAAAAAGGCCATTGCATTGCACCTGGCCGAAATTGAGAGGCACTGCGACAAGCTTGCCGGAGGACAAGCTGACCCTGCAATAGTCGGTCTACTTGCAAAAATTCATCATGAATTTGACAAAATGGCAGAGAGCGTGTCGGATGGGAGAGAACCATAAGAATGGGGAAACTACTGCATAATGCAAGTATAAAAACAAAATTTATTGCCGTGTTTATACTTGTCCTTATCTTTGATACAGCAGTGGTGGCAGTTTCCGTAGGGGTTCAGTTGCGGGCCCAGACGAATGAACTTATTAGCGAACGCCTAGAAGGCAACGCCAGCCTAGCCTTAGGCATTTTTGAGACGGTAAGAAGCTACACAGAATGGATGCTGGATGCCGTGGCATCCATGCCATACGTGCATGATGCATTGCTTGGTGGAAGCGACGCAGAGGCCACCCACGACAACCTAGAGAGAAACCTGAAGGCCTTCTTCACAAGCATGAACCAGTTTGAAGAAGGCGTTCATACCTATGCCAATATATTTGTGTTTGACTCACAATTTAATCTTGTGGCAAAGGCGGACCCTGAAGGGGAGCGCATAGATTTGACAAATCCGGTATTTACCGAAAACATCGTTATGGCACAAATGGGAAGTCCCTTTGTGTCCCCCGTTATAAGGAGCCCCCAAACCGGGCTGATGCAAGTTTTGTTTACTCAGCCCGTGATAATCGGCGACAGCTTTTATGGAATGGCAGCAGTGCTCGGAAATACAGAAGGCCTGTCTTTTTTCTTGCGCGACCCTGTGCACGACTACGATAGCTTTATCAATATTGCCGATAGCGCAGGCACTATATTTTTTTCTAATAGGAGCATATACATAGGGCGGCATGTTGACGACTTAGGGGTTTACGAAGCATTTGGTCACATACCTCTAAACACCGTGTTCTACCACACCTCGGCAATAACCGGAATTGACAAAGTCGCCTACATAATCCGCGAAACCGAGCTGGACTGGAAAATTATCAGTTTTTTCGATGCCGACGCCGTGGCAAACACAGTGTGGATAATCTTTGTGTCGATACTGCCTACAATCCTCGGCATATTAATAGCGTCCACATTTGTAATTTTCATGGTCAACCGGTCGCTGACGCCACTTAACGCTTTGGCGGGCGTGGCAAAGGAGGTTGCAAAAGGTAACTTCAAGGTTAAGTTCGACAACCGCAAAAATGATGAGATTGCCGAAGTTTCCAAAGCTTTTTTGGAGATTGTGACTGCGCTAAACCTATTGCAAGATAATTTTAAAAGGGCCGAAAACGCAATGATAAGCGGGGACACGCAATATAAGCTTGAGGACGCAAGGCTGGGCGGAGTTTATGACGAACTGTTTGTAAGCACGAACAACATCGTAAAACACATGCAGCAGCTAACGATAGAAGCGGAAAACGCCTCTAAAGCAAAAAGCGAGTTCCTGTCTAAGATGAGCCACGAAATACGCACGCCCATGAACGCCATCCTAGGCATGGCGGAGCTTGTGCTGCGCGAAAATGCTATTGATGCGGCGCACGAGCACGCTATGACAATAAAGCAATCCGGCAATCACCTCCTGACCATAATAAACGACATACTGGATTTGACAAAAATTGAAAGAGGGCGGCTTGAATTAGTAAATTCGGAATACCGTTTTCACTCAACTATAAATGACGTCATCGGATTGATAAAAATGCGCATGACAAATCCGGACTTGTGTTTTGCAGTCTACATGGACAAAGAAATTCCCGATGCGCTTTTTGGAGACGAGATTCGAATCCGGCAGATACTGCTAAACCTTCTGACCAATGCCGCAAAATACACTAAAGAAGGCTTTTTCACGCTGGACATAACCGGAGAAAAGCTTGGAGAAGATGCTATCATGCTGACGATGGGGGTAAAAGATACGGGCATAGGAATAAAGCCAGAGGATATGGAAAAGCTTTTTGGGGAGTTCGTCCAGTTTGATATGGAGAAAAACCGCAATGAAGAGGGCAGCGGGCTGGGCCTTGCGATAACCAAGAACCTGGTTGAGCTAATGGGCGGAAAGCTTGAGGTTTTTTCCGAATATGGCAAAGGCAGTGAATTTACTGTGATTCTGCCGCAAAAGCTCTGCGAAAAGAATGCAGAATCCGAAGAAGGGGAGGGGCTGCAGGAATTTGAAGGCGAGAAGGTGCTGCTGTACGGGAGCACGCCCATATATACGATATATGCCGTTCGCGCCTTGGAAGATTTAAATGTGGACTATCACATAATATCCGACGATAACGAACTGAAGAGCAAGCTCCTTGAGGGCAGCTTTAATTACGTATTTGCAGAAGACGAGCTGGCTTTTTTGGCTGAAAGTACAGTGAAAACGCAAAAGCTGGATACAAAAGTTGTTATGATGACCGACACAAATGAGACAAGGGGAGACCACGAGCTTGCGAACCTTATGATGCCTGCGTACTTGTTATCCATTGCAAATGTCCTCAAGGGCAATGGCGCAGGATATTTTGCATATTATAAGCATTCGGAGCGATTTACGGCGCCGGACGCAAACGTCCTGCTAGTAGATGATATACGCACTAACCTAAAGGTTGGCGAGGGGCTGTTGAAACCATACGGCATGGGCGTTACCTTGTGTATCAACGGAAAGGAAGCCGTAGAAGCAGTTGTGGCAGGGGATTATGATATTGTGTTCATGGATCACATGATGCCTGAAATGGACGGCTTGGAGGCTGTAAAAGTCATACGCGGGCTTGCAGAAAGCATGGGGGATAAATATTCAGTTCTGCCAATTATAGCCTTGACCGCAAACGCTGTTGTGGGAGCAAAAGATATGTTTTTGAAGAATGGGTTTAATGACTTTATCTCAAAGCCCATAGAGCCGGCAAAGCTAGACAGCGTCCTGACAAAATGGATACCAAAAGAAAAACAAAAGCATGGCAAGAACGCTTTTGCTCATGCGGAAGCGGGGATGGGCGCCGAAATAATCATTGAGGACGTTGATACAGCAAAGGGCATAATGATTTCAGGCGGCAGCGCCGACAGCTATGTGGATACGCTCAGAGTGTTCTACAAAGATGGCCTGGTAAAGGCAGGGGAGCTTGCGAGATGCCTGGAGAGGGGCAATTTGCCGCTGTATACCACCTACATACACGCCCTCAAATCCGCCTGCGCAAACATAGGCGCAAACAAGCTTTCAGAAGAGGCAAAAGCCATTGAAGCAGCAGGTATAAAGCTGGACAGGGCCTTTATAGCAAAAAGGCACGGTGAGTTTTTGGAAAGCTTGGAAAAGCTGCTAAAAAACATAGGCGAAGTGGTTTCCTCAAACCTAGAGAAGTCGGGTGCCGAGGATTTTGATATGGGGGAGCTGAAAGTCCGGCTCAACAAGCTTAAAGCAGCTCTTGAGAACTTCGATTTGGTAGCAATCGACGAAGCCTCTTTGGAGCTGCAGGTTTATTCGCTACATCCGGACGATATTGGCCAGGCTCTGGGAGAGGTATTGCAAAATGTGTTTATTGGCGAATATGAACAAGCCATAGGCGGCATTGATGAGCTGCTGTAGCCTATGGCTTGTTGAGTTGAATACGGCTCAAGTTTGCGAGTAGCCCTTGGGAGTCACAGTGTCTTTAAGAATGACGTCGTGTGCGCCGCCCTCTACGATAGACGTTGCGGAAACAAGCGTAAGTTTTGCCTTCCCCTGCAGCTCCGGAATAGAAAGTGCCCCACAATTGCACATGGTCGAACGAATCTTTCCAAGTGTGATTTTCAAATTATCCTTTAGGCTGCCTGCGTAAGGAACATAGGAGTCGACGCCCTCCTCAAACGAAAGCGACTCCGAGCCGCCCAGGTCGTACCGCTGCCAGTTGCGTGCGCGAGCAGAGCCTTCGCCCCAATACTCCTTCATATAATTTCCGCCGATACTGACGCGGTTGGTCGGGCTCTCGTCAAATCTGGCGAAATAGCGCCCAAGCATAAGAAAATCTGCGCCCATAGCAAGCGCGAGCGTAAAATGGTAGTCGTGGACAATCCCGCCATCCGAGCAAATAGGGATATAGATTCCGGTGCGCTCAAAATACTCGTTTCGTGCTTTGCAAACATCAATAACCGCCGTAGCCTGCCCGCGCCCCAGGCCTTTTTGCTCGCGGGTTATACATATGGAGCCGCCGCCGATGCCGACTTTGACAAAATCGGCACCGCTGTCTGCAAGGAATCGGAACCCATCGCCATCCACAACATTTCCGGCGCCAACTTTTACGTCGTCGCCGTACTGCGAGCGGGTCCAGGCAATCGTTTGTTTTTGCCATTCCGTATGCCCCTCAGACGAATCGATGCAAAAAACATCTGCCCCTGCGCTCAGAAGCGCAGGGATGCGCTCTGTGTAGTCGCGTGTGTTTATCCCTGCCCCGACGACATATTTTTTGTCCGAGTCCAGCAACTCCAGAGGGTTTGCTTTGTGAGAGTCGTAATCCTTGCGGAAAACCATGTGAACCAGCCTGCCTTTGCTATCGAGCACTGGCAGGCAGTTTAGCTTGTTGTCCCAGATGATGTCGTTGGCTTCTTTGAGCGAAGTGCCGGAGGGTGCGGTGATAAGTTTTTCTACGGGAGTCATGAATTCGCAGATGCGCTCTGTGCCATTCATGCGACTCAGGCGGTAGTCGCGGCTGGTGACAAGGCCCACGAGGCGCCCATTGTGCGTCCCATCCGAAGTTATTGCGACGGTGGAATGCCCGGTTTTTTTCTTTAGCGCTTGGATGTCCTCAAGTGTCGCCTCAGGGCTTAGGTTAGAGTCGCTGGTGACAAAGCCCGCCTTGTATGACTTCGCCCTTCCGACCATAGCAGCCTGGGTTTCAATAGCCTGCGAGCAATAAACAAAAGACACGCCTCCCTCCTTAGCAAGCGATACAGCCATCTGCTCGTCGGAAACAGCCTGCATTATGGCGGAGGTCAGCGGTATGTTGATGGATAGTTTAGGTTTTTCACCGTTTTTGTGTTTGACAAGCGGTGCTCTAAGGCTGACATTGTCAGGGATGCACTCAGTGCCTGAATACCCAGGAACCAGCAAATACTCGCTAAAAGTGCGAGAGGGCTCCGGAAAAAAATAAGCCATATGAAAGTCGCTCCTTTCTCTCTACCGAAAAGCATAAAAATAACCAACACTACATTCTATATTACAAAAATTATAGGGGGGGCACTAACAAGTGTCAAGGCTTATTTTTTTGCGTAGGGATAGAGTCTGATTTAACAGTTTAGCCAGTTGATGCGCTTTAAAGAAATATTTCAACTTTATTCATGCAATAGACATAAAGTTTATCTATTATTCATAGTATGGCAGACAAATTAGGCAAAATTCTTGTTGTCTGCTCATTTGAGGAGGCTAGTAATGAACCACGACCAAGACCATGAAAATGAAAGCGGCCAAAACCCAAGCTTTGGCTACTCGCCGGCATCCGAAGTTCCTGAAGATGTGCAGGATGCAGACTGCTCACATGTTGACGCAGTGGCTCCTGCTGCTTCTGCGGAACTGGCTGAACCGGAAAAACCATCGGTCATACAGGCAGCCATCGTACGGCAGAGCGTTCCCGAGTGGCGGCTCACGAGACGCAGCGAGCCCCTCCCGGAAGAAATGCGGGAGCCTTCGTTTCGGGAAGCAGCCTATAGCACGAGCAATGATACAGTGGCAAACATGTACACGCCGGGCATAGGCGCTGGAGGAAGCCAGCGAAGCAGCCGCAATGCCCCCATGCACGAACAGCTTGACGAAGCGCCAAGGCGCAATATGCGCAGGAGCCCGGCAGGCGGCATATTTAAGGCGATTTGCCTGATATTCGCATGTGCGGTCGTAAGTGCTGCGGCGACCTATGGCGTCATGGAATACCGAGTCAGAAATGGGTACCACACAGTTGTAAATCAAGTGGTGCTAGGCAACACAGGTATAGGCCTCCGCAACAACGGTGCACCAACACCCATTGCGGCACAGGGGGAAAGGATGGCCCCAGAGGACATATACGACCTGGCGCTCACGCAAGTCGTAGGCATACAAACAAGGCTCCCGACGGTGGGGTCATTCGGCACGGTCGGCACGAACACAGTTTCCGGCTCAGGATTCATAATCACGACAGATGGGTATATCCTCACGAACTACCACGTAATTGAAACAGCGCAGAACAACAACCTGCCAATCACTGTCACAATGAGCGACGGCGCTGAATTCGAAGCGACAGTTATTGGATATGAGCAAAGCAACGATGTTGCGCTAATAAAAATTGACGTGATGGGACTCAACCCAGTGATGCTTGGAAACAGCGACAACATAAGAGTTGGGCAGTCGATATTTGCGATAGGCAACCCCTTCGGCAACCTGGTATATACAATGACGGATGGCATTGTATCTGCGCTCGACAGGGACGTCACCTTAGAAGGGAGGATTGTCAACACCTTCCAATTCAGCGCCGCAGTGAACACGGGCAACTCCGGTGGACCCATATATGACAGCAACGGCGAGGTAATAGGCATAGTGACGGCAAAATTCATGCGCGGTAACGTTGAGGGCATCGGGTTTGCAATCCCGATTAACGACGCAATAGAAATCGCATCAGGGCTTATCGAGCATGGGTACATTGCAGGAAGGCCGTTGCTGGGCGTTACCATACAGACAGTTACGACCGGATATGCAGAATACTACGATTGGGTCGTAGGAGTTAGGGTGCGGACTGTCAACCCGGGTTCGGCAGCCGAAAACGCAGGCTTGGAAATCGGCGATATTATCGTAGGGCTGGGAAGCTCCGAAGTCACCAGCATAGACACTCTTAGATTTGCAATGAGAAGGTACAGGGCGGGCGATACGGCGATAATGCAAGTCTGGAGGGAAGGCAGGACATTCGACATGGAAATCACGTTCGACGAAGACTTAGCGGCAGGCCGCCCAGGCCGTTCCGCAAGACCGTAAAACCATCAAGACTGTAAAACCATAAAACACAATAAACCAAGGGGCAGGCACTAACCATGCCTGCCCCGATTGCTATATGTGAGAATTAATCGCACCGCTCCCAAATCGTTGCGATACCCATGCCGCCGCCTATGCACAAAGTGGCGAGCCCATACTTGACAGCAGCTCGTCTTTGCATCTCATGAGCCAGAGTGACGATAATGCGCGCGCCCGACGCCCCTATGGGATGCCCCAGTGCGATAGCGCCACCGTTGACATTGACCTTAGACATATCAAACTTCAAATCCCGCGATACGGCAATCGCCTGCGCAGCAAAAGCCTCGTTGGCTTCGACCAGGCCGATGTCGTCAATAGTGAGCCCTGCCCTCTCAAGGGCTTGCCTTGTGGCGGGAATCGGGCCTGTGCCCATTACAGAAGGATCTACGCCGCCCCGACCCCATGACACGAGCTTTGCCAAAGGCTTGAGACCCAATCTCTTAACCGCCTCTCCGGAAGCTATAATGTGCGCAGCGGCTCCATCGTTTATGCCGGACGAGTTGCCCGCTGTGACACGGCCATCGTCCTTAGTGACGGGTGGGATTACCCTCTTGAAAGCGGGGGGCAATTTCCCCAGCGACTCCAAGCTTGTGGCGCGCGGGTATTCATCAACCTTAAAGTCGACAAGCTCTCTCTTGACTTTCACGGGGACAGGCACAATCTCAGCGTCAAACCTGCCCGACGAAACTGCAGCATTCGCCTTTTCCTGCGACGAAAGAGCAAAGGCGTCCAGCTCGCTGCGGCTGATGCACCATTTATCGCAGACATTCTCAGCGGTAATGCCCATGTGGTAGTTGTTAAAGACATCGGTCAGCCCATCGTGGACTAAGGTGTCGATGAGTGTCGCATCGCCCATGCGCGCACCGTAACGAGCAGCGGGCATCGCATAAGGGGAGAGGGACATGTTCTCAGTCCCTCCCGTGAGGACGACCTGCGCATCTCCTGACAAAATGGTGCGAGCGGCATCAACTACTGTCTTCATGCCGGAACCGCAAACCATGTCAATCGTCGTCGCAGTGACTTCAATCGGTATGCCGGCGCCTATCAAAACCTGCCGAGCCACGTTTTGCCCAATCCCGGCAGTAAGGACACACCCGAATATAACTTCATCCACATCCGAGGGCTTTATGCCAGCGCGTTCAATTGCCGCTTTTGCGGTAATCTCACCTAACTTCGCTGCCGGTACGTCCTTCAGGGATCCCCCGAAATTGCCTATAGCTGTACGGCAACAGCTTACGAGATATATGTCCATATTAATCAGCGCTCCTTATTAATTCAGCGTTTTTTGGGCGAGTATTTTATAGATGAATGTTCTATGGTCGTGTAGTATATAGCACGGAGGAGGATTTGTCAATGATTCGGGGCGCAATTTGTTGGATTAGATAAAAATTGACGAAATATAGAGATATTATTTTATAGACAAATGAGCATTACTGTAATATACTTTCATAATCAGTGAAATTTACTAAAAATTTTAGGAGGCATATTACATGAGCCACGAAGTCATTACCACACGCCACGGCGAAGGCAAGCTCGCAACAAAAGTCTATTACGCCGACGAAGCCGGATTCAGCGTTGCATCGACCATAATCATGGGAAAAAAAGAATGCGTACTCGTCGACTGCCAATGGACAAAGTCCAACGCCCACAGGGTCATCGCAGAAATCCTCGAAACTGGCCTGGAGCTCAAAGCAGCTTTTGCGACACACCTGCACCCGGATCACTACTGGGGGCTGGGAGAAATAGAAAAGGCCTTCCCGAATGCAAAATGCTACATGCTACCGGAAGAAGTGCCGATGTATAACGACCAGTACCAAAAGAAGCTCGATGACTGGGTCGATATTATCGGCGAAGGAAACCTTTGCCGCAAGCCCTGCGAAAACGTCCTGCCGCTCACCGATAAGTTCATCGAGCTCGACGGCGAGCGCATAGAAGTCATAGACCACATTATGGGAGACCTAAAGTGGAATTCCGTTGTTTGGATTCCGTCAATCAAAACCCTAATAGGCAGCGATGTTATCTTTAACGAAGCGCACCCATTTACATGCGAAATAACCTCGGATCAGCGCCTTGAGTGGATAAAAGAACTTGAAAGGCTGGAAAAGGAGCTGCAGCCGCAGGTTGTTATCCCTGGCCACCAGAAGGCGGGTTGTCTGCTGGATTGCAGCGCCATAAAATACACGATAGAATACCTGAAGGCGACTCAAGAGGAAATCAAGGAAATAGAAGGCCTCGAGCCCAAAATAGGTACGGCCGCTTTCTTCCATGCAATGGAAAAACGCTTCCCTCTAAACGCTATCAGCCAGTACAGCAACGACATGAACGCAAAAGTTTTCAGCGGGGAATTCGTGTGGGGCTGGGAGTCAGACGAACTAAAAGAAGAGCATAAGAATTAAGGCGGATGGCCCTTCTCGCATGTATGCTCGGCAGTAGGCTCTGAGAAGACTGTGCGCTCAACTTCCTAGGGGAATTCCGGCCACTGTTGCGGAACCGACCCGCAGGAAGGTGGGCGTGCGGGCTTCTTATGCGAAGCCAGTACTTAGCGCTCGCTGAATAGTTACGATAAGGAAACAATACATTATGCTAGAAAAGCTCAAAGCCATCGAAGAAAAATACAAAAACCTAGAAATGCGCATGCAAGACCCTGAGGTATACTCCGACCCAGCAGTATATGCCAAACTGGCGCGCGAGCAAAAAGAGATACAGCCGGTCGTCGAAGCCTTCCAAAAATATGAAAGAGCAAGAAGCGATATGGAAGGCGCAAAAGAGCTTATGGGTGACCCGGAACTCAAAGAGATGGCGCAAGAAGAGTACGATGCGGCGCAGGCAAACATGGAGCAAATGGAAGAAGAGCTGCGGGTGCTGCTTCTGCCCCGCGACCCAAACGACGACAAGAACGTAATAATAGAAATCCGCGGAGGTGCCGGCGGAGACGAAGCTGCGCTATTTGCGTACAACCTGTATCGGATGTACACGATGTACGCAGAATCCAAGCGCTGGAAATCAGAAACTGCGAATCTAAACGAGACGGAAATCGGCGGAATAAAAGAAGTCAGCTTTATGATAGAAGGCGACGGCGCATATTCGCGCTTTAAATTTGAAAGCGGCGTCCACAGGGTTCAGCGCGTTCCGGAAACTGAGGCGTCAGGCCGTATCCACACTAGCACGGTCACAGTTGCAGTCCTTCCGGAAATGGAAGAAGTGGACTTTGAAATAAATCCGGCAGACCTGGAAATAGACACCTTCCGTTCGAGCGGAGCAGGGGGGCAGCATGTCAACAAAACAGAGTCCGCAATCCGCATCACGCACGTCCCAACAGGGACGGTTGTAGAGTGCCAAGACGAGCGCAGCCAGCACAAAAACCGCGACAGGGCAATGAAAATACTTGTGTCGCGCCTATATGAAGAGGAATGCCGCCGCCAAATGGAAGAGGTCGCCGCCGAGCGGAAAAGCCAAGTAGGAACAGGCGACCGCTCCGAACGCATCAGGACATATAATTACCCGCAAGGCCGCGTAACAGACCATCGCATTGGCCTGACCCTATACAAATTGGAGCAGATTCTAAATGGGGCGCTAGACGAGGTGATAGACGCTCTGGTAATAGCCGACCAAGCCGAAAAACTTAAAGCTTCGGAGTCCTAGGCCAATGTTTGTGATTGGGATTACCGGAGGGTCGGGTTCTGGAAAAACATCGGCGCTTAGGGTGCTCAGTTCCCTTGGCGCGCTTGCGTTGGACTGCGACGAAATATACCACCAGCTGCTGAAAGAAAACGCAGAGCTGAAAGCCGGTTTAGAAGCTAGGTATGGCGGTGTTTTAGTAGATGGGAGCATCGATCGCAAGCGCCTGGGCGAAATAGTCTTTAAAGACCCAGATGCTCTCAAGGATCTCAACGCAATAACGCACAAGTACGTGAGCGCCGAAATCGAGCGGCGCATTAGAGAGTGGGAAGCACAGGGGGGCACCATAGCGGCGATCGATGCAATAGCGCTCATAGAAAGCGGGAGAGCAAAAAAATGCGACATTACAATCGGAGTTACGGCATCAAAGGAAACCAGGGTGCAGCGAATAATGAAGCGCGACGGCATAACGCGCGAGCAAGCTGAAATGAGGGTGAATGCGCAGAAGCCCGACAGCTACTATAAAGAAAATTGTGATTACCTGCTCGAAGACAAATACGAAACATTGAAAGCATTTGAAGATGAGTGCGATGCGCTTTTCACCGAACTAATTAAGGGAGAGCATAACTTATGAGCAATAATAAAGCTGAGCTGAGGCAAAAAATTGACGATTGGTTTGAAAAAAATTCGGACAAAATGCTAAAGGACCTAGAAAGGCTCATAGAAATCAGGAGCGTCAGGGGAGCGGAGCAGAAAGGCGCACCATATGGGGCGCCGTCGCGGGAGGCTTTGGCTGTGGCCTCGGCGATGCTCGAAAAGCAGGGGTTTAGCGTAAGTGATTTTGAAGACATCATGATTACCGCCGATTTAGGGCCGACTCCCCCATTGCTCGGCATTCTGGCGCATCTTGACATAGTTGAAGAAGGTGAAGGCTGGGATACCGACCCATTCAAAATGACGGTTAAGGATGGCAATGCGTATGGGCGCGGGGTAATCGACAATAAAGGCCCTGCGGTCGCATCCATGTATGCCATGTATTGCGCCCGCGACTTATGCCCTGAGCTAAAAAATGGGATAAGGCTCATACTGGGCTCGGGTGAAGAAACCGGGTTTGACGACGTGACGCAATATCTGCGCAAAAACGACCCTCCGCCAAACGTATTTTCCCCGGATGCGGATTTTCCTGTGGTAAACACCGAAAAGGGCAGGTTTGCACCATTTTTTGGGGCAAAGTGGGAAAAGGATACTGACCTGCCTAGAATAATCTCCATAACCGGCGGAAAAACTATGAACATAGTGCCAAACCGCGCCGAAGCGGTGATAGAAGGCTTCTCGCTAAGCGATGCGGAAGGATTCTGCCGCAAATATTCTGAAAAGACAGGCGCATCAATATCTGTGGCTTCTGACGGGGGAAGGTTGGTCATAACAGCGCTAGGAACAGCGACGCACGCCTCGACACCGCAATTGGGCAATAACGCACAGACTGCGCTGATTGAAATGCTTGCGGCGATGCCATTTGCGCAAAGCAAAAGTTTTGGCTGCGTCGAGGGGCTAAACCGCCTGTTCGGCCACGGCGACTGCAATGGGCGAGCGCTGGGCATAGAGATGAGCGACGACATAAGCGGAAAGCTAACGGTGAACTTCGGGGTGATCAGGCTATCCGAATACGAGTTTGCAGGAAACTTTGATAGCCGCACGCCTGCGTGCGCCGACGAAGTCGACATCGCCGGAATAACAAAATCAGCGCTTATAAGGGAAGGCATAGAGCTGACAGAATTTTCAATCTCAAAATGCCACCATACCCCGGGGGATACCCCATTTGTAAAAAACCTTCTGCAAATTTACGAGGACTACACAGGCAATGCCCCCGAATGCCTAACCACAGGAGGCCAGACATACGTGCACGACATCCCCGGGGGAGTGGTCTTCGGCTGCGGGTTTCCGGGAGAGAATTACCATGCGCACGGAGCAAACGAATACGTGCCCGTTGAGCAGCTAATCCTTAGCGCAAAAATGTTTGCGCAAGTAATTCTCGACATGTGCGGCTAGACAAATGCAGTGGCGGTGTGTATACTTTAACCTCTGTTCTATGACGCAAGAGACAGCCTACTTGAAATGAGGCCTGAGTAATGAAATCTGCTTTTTCTGAAAGGTTAAGCAGCCTGAGACGAGAAAAAGGGCTAAGCCAAAGGCGCGCGGCAGAGGATTTGGGAGTATCCCAAGCCCTTCTGTCACACTACGAAAACGGCGCCCGCGAACCAAAGCTTGAATTCGTCATAAGGGCGTGCAAATACTACGATGTGCCGGCGGACTTCGTTCTCGGGCGCACCGACAAGCGCGCCGATGCATCGGCCGAACTGAAGCTGTCGATGCGTGAAGCCCTGACAGCGCTGGAGGAGCGGGTTGCGGAGCAAGCGGAGATGATAGTGAAAATAAAGCAGACAATTAAGTAATCGCCGGAAAGAATGGACAGAAAATGCAAGACAGAATTCGTAACTTCTCAATAATAGCCCACATTGACCATGGCAAATCGACACTGGCCGACCGCCTGCTCGAAAAATGCGGCGCAATTGATGTGCGGGACATGGAAGAACAAGTGCTGGATAATATGGATCTTGAACGTGAGCGCGGGATAACAATTAAAGCCCGCGCCGTTGGGCTGAAATACACCGCAAAAGATGGAAAGGAATATGCCCTGAACCTCATAGACACGCCGGGGCATGTCGATTTCAACTACGAGGTGTCGCGCTCGCTCGCAGCGTGTGAAGGCGCAATATTGGTTATAGACGCAGCGCAAGGCGTGGAAGCTCAAACTCTCGCAAACACATACCTTGCACTAGACCACAACTTGGAAATACTGCCTGTAATCAACAAAATCGACCTAGCCGCAGCAGACCCTGCGCGCGTAAAAAAAGAGGTCGAAGATATAATCGGCATCCCGGCAGAAGACGCACCGGAGATTTCCGCCAAGCGAGGAATAGGCATAGAAGACGTGCTGGAGCGGATAGTAACCGACATCCCGCCCCCAAAAGGGGACGCAAACGCCCCGTTGCGCGCACTGATATTCGATAGCCAGTATGATGCGTACAAAGGTGTGATAGTATATTTCCGGGTTATGGACGGGCTGCTAAAGCGCGACATGGAAATAAAGCTTATGGCGGCCGAGGCAAAATACCGCATAGTTGAGCTTGGGCATCTGCGTCCGGTGGGGATGGAGCCCTGCGACATTCTATCTGCGGGCGATGTCGGATACCTCACAGCGAGCATAAAAAATGTCGGCGACACAACCGTAGGCGACACAGTTACAACAGCTGCAAATCCTGCAACAGAGCCGCTGCCCGGCTACAAAAAAGTGCAGTCGATGGTTTATTCAGGGCTATATACGTCAGATGGGGCAAAATATCCCGACCTGCGCGATGCTCTAGAAAAGCTCAAGCTCAACGATGCGGCTCTCACATATGAGCCGGAATCGTCAGTGGCGCTCGGGTTTGGGTTCCGTTGCGGCTTTCTTGGGCTGCTGCATTTGGAAATAATCGGCGAAAGGCTCGAGCGGGAGTATAATCTTGACCTTATTATGACAGCGCCTAGCGTCATATATCGCATAACAAAATCCGGGGGGCAGGTTGTCCATGTTGACAATCCGCTGAACTATCCGGACCCCACGCTGATAGAATTGGCGGAAGAGCCGTTTATAAAAGCGTCCATAATATGCCCACCGGAATATGTCGGAAATATTATGGAATTATGCCAGGATAGGCGCGGGGAATACAAGGAGATGACCTATCTGGACTCAACCCGAGTGGAGCTGCGGTACGAAATGCCGCTCAACGAAGTGATTTACGATTTTTTTGATGCGCTGAAATCGCGCAGCAGGGGATATGCCTCGCTCGATTACGACTTTCTGGGGTACCGTGAGTCGAATTTGGTAAGGCTGGACATTTTGCTTAAAGGCGACATAGTAGACGCCCTCTCCTTCATAGTCCACAAGGACAAAGCCTATGAGCGAGGGCGGAAAATTGTCGAAAAACTCAAAGAGAACATACCGCGCCAGCTGTTTGAAGTGCCGGTACAGGCTGCAATAGGTGGAAAAATAATCGCAAGGGAAACTATCAGGGCGCTCCGCAAAGATGTTCTGGCAAAATGCTACGGCGGCGATATCACGCGTAAGAAGAAGCTGCTGGAGAAGCAAAAAGAAGGAAAGAAGCGCATGCGAAGCCTAGGTTCGGTCGAAGTACCGCAAGACGCATTTATGGCTGTGCTGAAACTAGATGAGTAGGCAAGCCAGGATGGTGCGCATAAAAAGGTGCGCATAAAAATTCAACATATGCGGAGAAAATACTTGACTTTTACCAAATCGTGGTATACCATCTTTTGTGGGCGAATTTAATAGAATTTTATTATGATATTTGTCGGAGGAAAAGTGTATGAAAAATATGAGAGTAGCAAAAAAACTGATTCTCAGCTTCTGTCTTGTGGTTGTGCTGAGCGTCGCTATTGGCGTGGTTGGTATCATTGGGATGATGCAAATAACCGCGGGCAGTACGGAGATGTACTACGAACAGCTCGAGCCGATTATACATTTGGGGTATGCTAGGGAGTACTTTCAGCGCATCCGTGTCCAGGCGCGCAATGTTGCGCTTTACAGCGGCAACATAGAGGTGGTTAACTCGTATGTTGCAGATTTAATGGATAGGCAGCGCACCTTCCTGCATCATTACAATATTTTCAGGGGATATCTAGTGGCGCCGGAAGCTATTGCAAATGCCGATGAGATAAGCCGCCAATTCAACGACATATTTTGGCCGGGGATGAATGACGTTGTTGAAGGTGCAAGGCGGGATTATTCCGTATCTGAGCTCACAGCTATCTTGGAAGTGACCGCCGCAGCTGGAAACGTCATTTCGGATATGATGAGCGATATTTTGGAAATTCGGGTCAGCCAGGCTGGGGATTTGGAAGCGCAGAATGAGCAGCTGTCGTCAATGCTTATGACGCTGATCATTGTGGTGCTTGTGATTGCGGTTGCCATATCGATGTTCCTTGCAATCTACATATCGGGCATGATTTCAAAGCCGCTTGCCGCTTTGACAGGTTTCCTGAGCAATGCGGCGGCAACGGGCGAGATAGAAATGCGTCCGCAAGACGTTGAAATGATTAACAAATACTCGCAAAATAAAGACGAGGTCGGCCAGAGCGTCGGGGCAGCAGCAGACTTCATGAAAAAAATCAACTACGAGATGAACCTGCTGGAGAAGATAGGCCAGGGCGACTTGACAATCACGCCAAATGTCCTGTCTGATAAGGACAAGGTCGGGAAAGCGCTCGTATCGGTCGTTGACGGCCTGAACAATATGTTCGCAGAAATCAATACAGCAACTGCGCAGGTCTCAGCTGGCTCTAAGCAGATTGCCGATGGTGCGCAGTCCCTGGCTCAAGGCAGCACAGAGCAGGCAGCATCGGTTCAGCAACTCTCTTCTTCAATTGCAGAAATTGCAAGAAAAACCAAGGACAACGCAGAGATGGCGGAGCGTGCAGCAGCGCTGGGCGGCACAATAAAAGGCAGTGCGGAGAAGGGCAGCCGCCATATGGATGAAATGATGTCTGCGGTCAAAGATATCAACGCATCCAGCCAGAATATCAGCAAGGTCATCAAGTCCATAGACGACATAGCATTCCAAACAAATATCCTTGCGCTCAACGCAGCGGTCGAAGCAGCTCGTGCAGGCCAGCATGGTAAAGGCTTTGCGGTTGTCGCAGAAGAAGTCAGAAACCTCGCAGCCAAGAGCGCAGAGGCTGCAAAAGACACAGAGAGCCTCATAGCCGATTCCATAGAAAAAGCAGAGCTGGGTTCGCGCATAGCTGACGAAACAGCAGCAAGCCTGAGTGAAATTGTTACGGGCATTGGCGAGAGCAGCCAGTTGGTAAGTGATATAGCAAGGTCTTCCGATGAGCAGTCCAGCGGTATATCACAAATCGACACAGGCATCGACCAAGTAGCTCAAGTTATACAGCAGAACAGTGCAACCGCCGAAGAGTCGGCGGCGGCATCTGAAGAGATGAGCGGACAATCCCTTATGCTTGAAGAGCTGGTAGCTCGCTTCAGACTGAAAGAAAATAGCAATTTCCGATTAGCGGCATCACCCCCCCAACAGAAACTTGCAGCGCCGCAGTCTTCGCAGTCTTATGAATCCGATTCCTCGCACGCATCTTCAGACGGAGACTTCGGAAAATACTAATACTAAAATAACCAATAGGCATACAGATGCCATATACAACAGGGTCGAGCCAGAAAGGCTCGACCCTGTTGTATTTAGTGTTTGATAACATATCAGGAGGTTTTCCATTTTACGCCTTGTGGGGTGTCCTCTAGTACGATGCCCATTTCGCCCAGCTTGTTGCGAATTCTGTCCGCTTCTGCCCAATTTTTTTCCTTACGCGCAGCTTGCCGAGCCTCGATAAGCGCCTCAACCTCCGCATTTAAGTCTTTATCACCTGCCTCAGCATAGAAAAGGCCTAAGACGCCGCCCAATTCATTAAGAAAATCAAAAGCCGCAAGGGCAAATCTCTTAGAAGGGCTCCCAGACCCCGCAACGGTGTTGCACTCGCGCACAAGCTCAAAAATCACGGAAACCGCATCAGCAGTGTTAAAATCATCGTCCATAGCCTCGATAAAACGCTCGCGATAGCGAGGGAGGGCGATAATGAGCTCATTTTCGGCATCGCCCAAGGCACCGTCTGAGCCATTAGCGGCGATAAACTCCAAATTTGCCCTAGCCGTCTTGAGCCGATCAAGTGCGCTCTTAGCCTGCAAAAGAATCTCGCCAGAATAATTCAGCGGACTTCTGTAGTGGCTCATTAGCATGAACATTCTGATGCTTTCGTAACCATAAGCCTCAGCAGCCTTGCGGACAGTGAAAAAATTGCCTTGCGACTTAGCCATCTTCTTGTTGTCGATGTTTATAAAGCCATTATGCAACCAGTAGCGCACAAACTGCTTGCCGCTGCACCCTTCCGACTGCGCAATCTCATTTTCATGGTGCGGGAAAGTGAGGTCCTGCCCGCCGCAGTGAATGTCTATAGTGTCTCCGAGGTATTTGCTAGACATTGCGGAACATTCGATATGCCAGCCCGGGCGGCCTTGCCCCCAGGGGGAATCCCAAAAAGGCTCATCTGGCTTAGCGCCCTTCCAAAGCGCAAAGTCTACAGGGTTTTCCTTGATTTCCGCTACGTCCACGCGCGCACCTGCCTGAAGCTCGTCTAGTGGCTGGTGCGACAATTTTCCATAATCAGCAAAGCGTTCCGTGCGGTAATAGACATCACGCCCGCTTTGATAAGCCAGCCCCTTTTTAATGAGCTTCGAAATCATATCAATAATTTCGCCGATGTTTTCAGTGGCTTTGGGGTGGATAGTAGCATCCCTGACTCCGAGGTTGCGCGCATCAACCCAAAATTCGCTAATGTATTTCTTAGCAACATCGGAACTGTCAATTCCCTCCTCATTGGCGCGCTTTATTATCTTGTCATCAATGTCAGTGAAATTCAGGACATAAGTGACCTCGTTGCCCCGGTATTCAAAGTAGCGGCGCAAGACATCAAACATTATCAGCGGGCGCGCATTGCCAACGTGAAAATAATCATAAACGGTGGGGCCACAAGTATATATTTTAACCTTACCTGGCTCAAGCGGCACAAATTCATCTTTCCTCATCGTCATGGTGTTAAAAAGCTTCATAAAGAAATCTCCATATCTAGGGTGATGGCGCAAATTTGAACCCACCTCTGACCCCTGTGCCTTTTGGCACTTATTTTCGTTATCGCCCTAGGGCAAAGTGTCTACACCGACTTGCCCATTTCATATGCCTGGCCCATTGCGGGCGCGCCCTTGATATCGCCTGCGCCAAACACACCGAGCCCATATATGGTGCCCTTTTCCTTAGCTTCGGGCAGGCAAGCCAAAAAGCCCCTGAATCCGGCAAGCACTTTCTCCATATTCTCGCGGCTGGTATCGTGAGCGGCCAATATGAAATATATGTCCTTACTGCGGATTTCAAGAAAGCGGGATATAGTTCTGTCAATCATGACCTTCATTTGCCCGCTCATGGCATAAAAATATACCGGGGTAGCCATGACTATAGCATCGGCATCAATCATTTTTTGGATAATCTCCGTCATGTCGTCGCCGTGGACGCAGTCAGTCTTGTTCATGTAGCAATGTCCACAACCTGAGCAGTAGGCAAGCTTGCAACTGGGTATGTGGATTTTTTCTGCCGTATTCCCTGCTTCGAGCGCACCCCTCAAAAATTCGTCGCAAAGCAAATCCGAGTTGCCGCCTTTCCTGGGACTGCCTGATAAAATTAATACTTTTTTGCTCATTTTAATCTTCCTTTCTCTATTTGGATGCTGTATAATGGCCATAATGATTGAATATGAAAAGGACGTGATTTGTTATGGCACTGTTTAGAACTAGCTTTTTTTCCGCTTGCCACCAGCGGCTGGTGCGCGCAAATGTACTGTTGCCGTCGGATTCGCCGCTGCCGCCGGGTGCCGCAAGGGACTGGGGACCTTATAAAACCCTGTACCTTCTGCATGGATACACAGGAAATTGCGAAAGCTGGCTGACGAATTCCTTTGTCAGGCGGATGGCGATGCAATTTAACATTGCGGTCGTCATGCCAGATGGGTTTAATGGGTTTTATGTCGACCAGCCAAAATCAGGCATCCTGGGCAGCGAATTTATCGGAAAGGAGCTCGTCGAGTTCACGCGCAGGACTTTTCCCCTCTCAGGCAAGCGAGAGGACACGCTGCTTGCAGGCCTGTCCATGGGCGGCTATGGAGCCCTGTATAACGGTTTGAGATATGGCAGCGTATTTGGGCACTCAATTGCGTTATCCACGCCGGTAAAAGTCCTCCGCTACGAGTCCGAACACGAACCTAAGGACATTGGGCGAGAGTTTGCCAGAGGCTATTTTGAGGCCCTGCACGGCAATCTCTCAAATGTCAACGAAACAGACAGAAACATCGCTTTGCATGCAAAACAAGTTTTTGAAACTGGGCAGCCTGTAACGAATCTGTATATAGCGTGCGGGTACAATGACTCGCTTGTGCCAGAAAACCGCGAACTTCATGAAAACCTTTGCGACATCGGATTCCCGCATGTCTATGAAGAAGGCCCGGGCACGCACGACTGGCCATTTTTTAACGACTACCTCTATAAAGGTCTCGTATCTGCACTTGGTGAGCCGGAATTGGCGCCGCACCCATTTTGGGTTGAAAAAACGGATTATGTTATATAAGAAAGTGAGTTGAATATATGGCTACCATTCAGGCTGAGTTTACATCGGACTGTTTAAAGCGCACAGTAAATTTTAATGCCGTTCTGCCTACGGATCCGATGTTTCCCGGAGCGTTTCGCGCGCCGCTTAAAACGGCATATCTGCTGCATGGGTTTTCAGGTTCGGCAGACGACTGGTTTACAAGGCACGCTCTAGGCAATATATCGCTGATGAACAACCTCGCCATTATTTTGCCAAGTGCCGAGAATCATTTTTACGTTGATGACATGCAGTGCGACGATTTTTATGGCGAATTCATAGGGCGGGAGCTAGTCGAATTCACACGTAGGATGCTCCCGCTTTCAGACAAATGCGAAGATACGATTATCGGCGGAATATCCATGGGTGGGTACGGAGCACTGCGCAACGGCATGAAGTATAACGATGTCTTTGGGCATGTCATTGGAATTTCTGCAGCGATAATACTAAAAGAGATTGTCGCAGGAACATACCGCCCGAGCCTCCCCGGCCTCCAAAGGGGGTTTTATGAGTCAGTATTTGGCGATTTTAACACGGCCTTAGAACGGGATGTCGATGTTTTTTGGCTTGCAAAAAAGCTAAAAGACGAGGGGACGGAATTTCCGAACATGTACTTTGCCTGTGGCTCAAACGATAAATTAGTTTACGAAAACCGCAGGTTTCATGAACACCTTGCCAAACTGGGCGTACCTCACGTTTTTGAAGAGGGGCCCGGAACGCACGACGAGCTTTTTTTCGAGCCGCACCTGAAAAAAGGCCTCGCAAGGATTGACCTAAACCGCTTGCCGGAAATGCCCAATCCCTTTTGGGTTGATTAAAAAACAAGCGTAGCGAGCCAAGCGGCTATGTTTTCTTCGGCGTTTCCAAATGTTGCACCGGAGGCGCCGAATGTTGATTCCACAATCGTGCTGCCATCGGGCAGTGCCTCTGTAAGCATCCTGACGCTGTTGCCAATACTTCCGCCGCCAAACGAACTGAAAAATGCGATGCTCAGTCCCGAAAGGTCGTGCTGCTCTATGAAGCTAAAGACAGCCATAGGGGGTGCATCCGCCCATACTGGGAAGCCGATGAAAATAACGTCATAATCGGCAATGTTATCGACGAACCCGGCCAGCTCGGGGCGGGCATTTGCCGCAAGCTCCTGGTTGACGCGATTTGCACCTGCCCCGAAGTCGCTGGGAAATGGGTCTGTGACTTGAATGGAAAACACGCTGCCGCCAATATTTTCTTGAATCCAATAGGCAAGAAGCCCCGTATTGCCCGGCGGAAACAGGCTAGCAGAAGCCAGCGCATCAATTGCCGCACTATCGTCAGATGCCGGAAGGTCTACAACTGCATTGTCAGCCCAAGAAAAATAGGCGATAAGGACTCTTGACGGGGCAACGTCCTGAGGGCCGCTGTCTTGTGCTTCTGCACCGGGGGGCGCATCATCGTTTTCTTCGTCCAATGTGTCGGGGGCCGCAGCCTGCTCTCCCCCTGTGGCGGGTGCGCCGTTTTGCCCCTCACCTGCGGCGGGTGCGCATCCGGCCAGCGAAAGCCCTAACGCAAGGGTTAAAACAAGGAATGCACCGATTAGTTTTTTAAACATTAGCAATCTCCGCCTTTCTGTTTAGGTTTATCCCAAAATGCTGCTGTCAACGGCGCAATGTGACAATGAAGCCATCGATATTATTGCCGGATATGTCAAAATAGCTGTCAAAGGGTATGGGGATTTCCGTTTTGCGGGTAAAGAAAACTTCATATTCGTAGCCTTGGAATAAGTCAATAAATGGGTTGTCGTAATCATGCTGCATAATAAATTCGATATACTCTTCAAGTACCCAGGCCCTCTGTTTTATGAAGTAAGCATGGGGAAGGCCGACATACCTGAAATGCCAAGGCTCATGAGCGACATGCGTAATGTTTGACCTATTTTCCGGGTATCTGAGGATAAAGCCGAACCTATAGGAATTCTGTGGAAACCATGCTGTTGTCCCTGTGCCAATGAATGTTCTGAGCACGTCATTATGATAAAAGCCCAAGTCCATGGCAATGCCGGCATGATGCTCGCTATGCCCTGGCGCTGCAACCCACCTCTGAGCCTCAACAGCGCCCAGCCTTGCAATATGCTCATCTAGCAGCTCCTGCTGCCTATCCAAACCCCGAAAGCCGCTGATAATCGATACCGCATTACTGCCGGAGGCCAAGTAAAAAGCGTCCATCATAGCAATAAAAGGCTCAATTATCGATTCCGACAGAAGCACGTTATTGCCAGTTACCCTAAAAGATGGAGTTTGCCAGTCGGCGACAAGGGTTAAGTCCATTACATATTCAGGATTAAAGCCATGGTCGCGATTAATAAGAATAAGGTTTCCCCGGGAGATGGAAGAAGGGCTCATACGCACTGAAAAATATTCGATTACCCCGGATGCCTCAAAAGGGTAATCATCAAGGTAGGGCTCTTCAGGAATGGCGTCAGCATCGGGCGCCTCATCATACGCAGTGCCGCCGGTGGGCTCGGGGATTGCGGGAATAAGCACCGTATCCGAAGGGTCACCAAGGTTTATGCCTGCCTCATAAGGGGCTATGGCGGCATCGAAAAAGCCTGAAACAAGCGACAACATTCCGAGGGTTGCAAGTATGGAGGCGATAAAAATTATGGCCTTAGTCAACGCTCCCTCTGCTTTCATAAACAACTCCAACACAACATGGAGCTTATTATAACCCAAATTAGCCTAGTTTTCAAACTTTCTCTTGCATTTTTTTGCAAAAAAAAGTATAATGTCGTGAATTTTGATTGCAGAGGAGGGAAATTAGATGTTCGACCCCACAATGATTATTGTAATAGTAGCTATGATTGCTATCTTCTATTTTTTCATGATCCGTCCGGAGAAGAAAAAAAAGAAAGCGCTTGCAGACATGCGCGACTCGCTTTCTGTGGGTGACTCAATCACGACGATTGGCGGAATTTTGGGTAAAGTCGTTTCTGTTGATGGTGAAAAAGTCACCTTCGAAACCAGTGAAGACCGCGTGCGCGTCCAAGTTGCGAAATGGGCGATTTCGACAGTAGGGAAAGCACCCGAAGAGCAACCCAGGTAGCCTCTTTAGGCAGGTGGCTTCTGCGCAGCGGCAACCGCTTCTGCGCAGCGTATTCCGTCTACAGCGGCGGACATTATGCCTCCGGCATGGCCGGAGCCCTCGCCGCATGGGAATATCCCGCGGGCTCCAATAGCCTCAAAAAGAATGCGCTCAATTCGAACAGGGCAGGAGCTGCGCGTTTCGATGGCGGTTAGGACTGCATTGGGGTCGGAAAAACCCTTGATGCGCTTTTCAAATTTTAGGAGCGCCTGAGAGATGGCGGCACACACGAATTCGGGCAGAACGTCCCATAGGTTGCAATATTTAACGCCTGGCAGGTATGTCGGCGTTATTTTTTTGTGCCCGGTTGAACTGCGTTTCTCTAAAAAATCGCTTACCAGCTGTGCCGGAGCACGGTAGTCGCCGCCGCCTGCCCAAAAAGCTGCCTGCTCTAATCCCCGCTGAAAATCCACGCCGCCCAATGGCAGCCTGCCAAAATCATCAGGCGTAACAGAAACAAGCAAAGCGCCGCAAATATTGTCGCCATCGCGAGCATAGTGGCTCATGCCATTAGTGACGACGCCCCCAAGCTCCGAAGCCGCAGCAACGACCTGCCCGCCAGGGCAGACACAAAAAGTATATACAGAACGCCCATTGTCCAAATGTTCAACCAATTTGTAGTCGGAAGCAGGGAGCGTCGCTGCGACAGAAACAGCGGCATCGCCATATTGCGCGCAATCTATATCCCGCTGCAAATGCTCAATCCTGACCCCGACCGAAAACCCCTTGGGCGAAATACTTACGCCGCGCCTAGACAGTATTTCGAAGGTATCGCGGGAGCTATTGCCCGGAGCAAGGACAAGCCTGTGCGTACTGATGGTGTATGTCTCCGCACCGACCTGGACAAGCGCTCCGCAGAGCGCCCCACCGGATATCTCAATATCAACCAGCCTGTGGCCAAAACGCAGGTCACACCCCAGTTCGAGGAGCCTTTTCCTCATGGCGACGACCACGTCACGCAGCCTATCAGTGCCAATGTGAGGCTTAGCCAGATAAAGGATATCATCAGGCGCACCAAAACGGACAAGCTGCTCCAGGACAAACTGTATGCGCTTGTCATTAATGCTGGTAGTGAGCTTGCCGTCAGAAAAAGTGCCAGCGCCTCCCTCTCCAAACTGCACATTGGAAGCTTCGTCAAGCCTCCCCTCGCGCCAAAAGCGCAAAACAGAAGCAATCCGCTCCTCCACAGGCTGCCCGCGCTCCAGCACCACGCACTTTACCCCCGCTTCCGCAAGGCATAGAGCGGCAAAAAGCCCGGCAGGGCCCATGCCGACAATAACGAGCGGCTCAGCGATATTTTCGGGATAGGGCACAGGAAAAACATAGCGCTCCGGAGGGTCATACAGCGAAATGTTCCGGCCGATGCATGATTGTCCTCCTGGCGCGCCCTTTCTTGCGTTTTTCAGTGTGCCCAACTTCGCCAGTACAGCTTGCTCATCAGAGACTGTGGCCAAGAGTGTGTACACGAAACGGACATCCGGCTTGCGCCGGGCGTCGGTAGATAACCGATGAATCCGAAGCGTTTCTATCAACTCCTCGGAAATTCCAAGAATGCCAGCGGCGATAGACCGCAGCTCCGAATCGCCGCAACGCTCAGCAAGTCTTATATTGGAAAGTTTGAGCATATATAAACTCCACAGCGCCGTGCACTTAAAATAATAGCCCCACAACCCATCGGAATTGTGCGCTCACGGAAGGAATAAATCCGCACTAAGCCTCAGGTGGGGTCACAAGGGCGACAAGCATCTGCGAGCAGACAGTGCCGTTATTGACAATCGACTTCTTGGTGCCTGGGCCGCAATGATAGGAGTCACCAGCATAAAGGGTGGTCTTGACCTCGTCTGGGGTTCCGACTTCAGACTCTAGGTACATCTGCCCCTCAACGATGTAATAGATGGTTTCCTTTGGGTTTGAGCCATAATCGCAGCCGCCGCCGGGCAAAAAGTGGCTCAGCCCCATAACAATGCTGCCGGAATTGACGTCATCAGCATTGTGCAAACGAGTAGTGCGGACGTCAAAATGCCCGGGAGCCTCATACCTGACAGCCTCGTCTTTTCTAGTAATTTTATAACTCATAGTAATACTCATCCTCTCAAAAAAATAATGAGAATATTCTAGCAGTTAAATCATAAAAATTCAAGAAAATTAAAATGTTTTTAAATTGCAATTGTTCAGCGCCCCGTTACTAGTGCCAGCCAAGAAAACCTAAGTATTAGGCATTGAGAAGCCTGTACGCTCATCGTAGAGAGGGAATTCCGGCTACTGTCACGTCAGCTTGACCGAGCGTAGAGGAGTGTGCAGGCTTCTCAATGACGGACTGATAGCAGACACTGAATTGTTACTTTTTTTGCAAAATTTTCGCAACTTATTGCGAAAATTCTTGAACTTACCTTCATTTTGTGATACCATCGGCCTAGTCGGCCATCTTTGGTTAGGCCAAGCTTGTGCAAAAGGGTGATACAGTGAGTATAGTAGATGACTTTGGATTCCTGTCTAGCGCTTTTGGCAAGGTTCTTCCAGAATTTGTCAACGACTTAAAAGGCGCAGACGATCGCAGCGAGATTTTATTTTCGTCATTGGCGCGATTGTTCGCCTCTGTTATTGGCTATCCGCCCGAGACATCGAATTTTGCTGTTTTTCTATTTGAAAGAATCGCTTTTGGTGAAAAGCTGGGTGTTTCGTATTTTGAGTCGACTGCCGTTACCTTGGACAAATACGAGCCAGTTTTGTCTGTAACCGCCGAGCTTCTCACCAATGGCGTTGCAAATGCGCCGACGCGAATTACGCAAAAGCAGCTATTGCGGCTAGCCCCAAATGCGGAAAACCTGCCACGTACGGTTTTTGTAGTCCCGATACGCTCTGACCATGCGGATTATGGGTATGTGGCGGTCTTTTGCCATGGCGAAACGGGGCACTTTTCTAAAAAGAGCCCGCAAATGGAGTTCGTTACGTTAGTTATGCACATTGTTGTCCTTTTTTGCAGAAACAGGAACAACGAGGCCATGTTTGAGCATTATCTTATGAACGACCACCTGACAGAACTGCCGAACCGCGCACACATATATGAGGCGATTATATACCATTTGCAAACGGCGGGCGTGTTTGGTTCCCGGTTTGCCATATTTATAATCAAGGTGAATGGGATTAAGCACATAAACGACTCTTTGGGTATAATCACTGGGGATATGGCTCTCAAAGAGATGGGAATGATGATCAAATCTGCTGTGCCTAAGCCTACTTTTGGCGGGGACGGTTATTTAGAGGCGCTGGTCGGGCGGCTCTCGGGCGACGATTTTGTGGCTTTGGTCACACTGCCGCCGGAAAACGTGGATGAACAGGAAGATGCCGAAACGGCAAAGTCCCTTTGCAAATCGATTATAGAGAAAACAAAAAATTACGTGGAAATAAGCGGGCACAAGCTGTATTTGAGCGCAAACATAGGTGCAAGTATCTACCCATATCATGGTGACACGGCGGAGGAGCTGCTTAGAAAGGCAGATTTGGCAAAAAGTGCATCAAAGGCCAATGGGCCAAGGTCGTTTGCGGTGTATGAACACTTTATGGACGGCGATGCAGGCAAAATCCTGTTTCTCAGCAGCAATCTTCCCATTGCAATAGCAAACAACCAGTTTGAGCTGTTTTATCAGGCGCAAATCGATGCGCAGACAGAAAAACTGGCTGGCGCAGAAGCGCTAATACGCTGGCGCCACCCCGAGCGGGGCATGATACCGCCCGGCGAATTTGTGGATTTTGCCGAGAGCAATGCGCTAGGGATTCAAATTGACAAGCTTGTTTTGGAAATGGCTTGCGAGCAGATAATAAAATGGCAAGATAAGGACTTCAACCTTGTCGTCAGCGTGAATATATCGCCAAAGCATTTTGAAAATGGGCTGATTTACGACACGTTAAGCAAAACTTTGGAAAGCACAAAGGTCAAAGCGTCACAGCTTAAAATAGAGTTGCTGGAAAGCGTATTGGTAGATGATTTTGACGGCACAGTTGAAGTGATAAATGCCTTGCGCACTCTCGGAGTGAAGGTGGCGCTAGATGATTTCGGCACTGGCTATTCCTCGCTGGAGTATGTGGCAAAGCTTCCGCTTGACTATTTGAAAATAGACAGAACCTTCTCCATGAATCTGGAAAAGGCGCCCGGCAATGAGATATTGCTCAGAACAATTATGACGCTGGCAAGGGGCATGAAGGTCAAAACCATAGCCGAGGGCGTCGAAAATCGCATTCAGCTGGATTTTCTGCGCAGCATTGGCTGCGACTTGGCGCAGGGTTATTATATCAACAAACCAATGGATAGCGCCGCTTTTGAAGAGAAATTCCTCATAAAGCCCACCGCTTAAACGCTGCACTTACAAATCAAAGTAGTCGGAACAGCCGGTTATTGCCTAAGCGCCCCTTGGATTATTACCCGTTTGTCGTCATCTCCGCCGCTGAGGCAGGTGGATAGCGTGATGATTTGCGTGACGTCCGGAGGGGCCCCATTTCTTTCGGCAAATGCGCTAAAAGAGCCAGGAACGCTGAAATCGAGATGGTACGCAGGGTCGTGTATATCTGTTATCCTTGCGGAGAAAATCTCGTACTCCACTATGCGGTCGTTGACAATCAGCGTTATAATGTTATGTTCTTCCAAAAACTCATCATCAAGAAATTTCCACAGCTCCCCAAACATTTCCCCATCCCGGGAATTATGCCCATAAATAATAATGTGGGGCACAACTTCCCCTACATTGCGGTAATCCATAAACAATGTACCAAATATGCTCTCTTCACCGGTGAAGGATACGCTTAGATACTTCTCATTATCGGGCCCGCGCACCACAGGGTGGTCAACCCTAGTTCCGCCTATCCTTATCCAGCAGATAAAATCGGGGTTAATCTCGCGCATTGCCGCATCCAATGCACTTACATGCGGCTCGTAATATTGCTCCAAATCCTCCGCTAGCTCCTGCAGGGCGGCAAGCCCCTCGCGCGAAGCCCGGGCGTCGCTAAGGTGCGTCAAGGCTACTATGCCTGCCCCAACGGCAATAGCTGCAGCAAAGATGGTTGCGATAATAGCTAAAAACAGTTTGAGCGCATTCATAGTCTTTTTGCCATCACCTGACATTCTAAGATCTCGGCCCTGCGGGCTTGCGTTTTTGCTTTACCCTTGTTATTGAAAATATGTAGGCAAGCAAGAGCGCCGACGCTAAAATAGACACGCCCATTATTATAAGGGCCAGCGAAACGCCGGGCACCCCGGTCTGTGGGACCGTGCCGAAGTCGGAGACCGCTGTGGGCGAGGAGGGGACTCCATCATCCTGTACATGCGGAGTGCCAATGAACCCTCCTTCGCCAGATGGAGCAGGAGGCCCTACTTCAGCGACTGGAGGCTCCTCTGCGTCAACGACCGGAGGTTCCGTTTCAGCAGCAGGCGACAGTGGTTCTGGTTCCGGGTCTGCCTCTGGCTCCGGGTCTGTCGCCGCCGCTCCGGGCACTACAGTATGAAAATGCGTCCTAAGGTTTACCCCATCCGTAAATCGCACATCTAAGGTGTGCTGCCCCCCGGGCAGGGTTTCGAGGAAATACCAATATATGGCTATTTCGGTGGATGCGCTCCACGCTTCGTAATGCTCCCCGGATATAAGGCTGTCCCCATTTACCAACACGTGGCTAAAAAGGGAGAAGTCCCTATAGACAGTTATCAAAAGGTCCACCCTTGAACCGCTAGCCCAAGTGTTTCCATCGTCAAAGCTGTAGCTAGGCTGGCCAAGTTCAGCAAGCGCTGTAAACGCCCCAATATACAACCCAAGTGCCAACACAAGCACCACCGTCACTGTTAATTTGCGCATCTTCTTCTCCTTAATGATGTCTTAGTACGCCCTAGGTCTCAAAAAACTTCGCATGAACTGCCGCCATGGCTCTTTCTGCGTCTTTTTCTTCTACAATCACAGAAATTTTTATCTCGCTGGTTGCGATCAGCCCTATGTTAATCCGTGCGTCATATATTGCTTCAAACATAAGCGACGCAACGCCCGGGGACGACATTACGCCTGCTCCGACTATGCTCACCTTAGCGATTTTGTCCGTCATCGTGACCTCTGAAAACCCGATTACCTGCTGATTTTCTTTGAGGGTTTCAACCGCCCGCTCCATGTCCTCTTTTGCCACGGTAAAGCTGATGTCCTTTGTGTCGTTGCGCCCAACGGATTGCAATATGATATCTACATTGATTCTTTCCCTGGAAAGCGCCTGAAACACTTTAAATGCGACCCCGGGTTGATCGCTAAGCTCCATAAGCGCAATCTGCGAAACATTTGCGTCTATCGTTACGCCGCTGATTTTTGATTGTTCCAATTTCGTCACCCCCTTGACTTGTGTGCCAGGTTTTCTGATATAGCTGGAAAGCACTTCCAATTTGACATTGTACCGCTTAGCCATCTCAACCGAGCGGTTGTGAAGCACCTGTGCACCAAGCGACGCAAGCTCTAGCATTTCGTCATAGGTGATTTCGTCAAGCTTTTTTGCGCCGGGTATCTTTCGGGGGTCGCTGGTGAACACCCCTTCGACGTCGGTGAATATCTGGCACAAATCCGCATTAAGCACAGCAGCCAGCGCAACGGCAGTGGTGTCCGACCCCCCGCGCCCCAGCGTCGTTATATCTTCATATCTGTTTATACCTTGGAACCCAGCTACGAGGACTATCCGTCGCCTGTCCAGTTCTGCTTTTATCCGCTCTGCCGAGACTGCCTTTATCCTTGCGTTGCCATACTCGGTGTTCGTCTGCATCCCAACTTGCCAGCCTGTCAGCGAGACCACGGGTATTCCCAGCTTTTCCAGTGCCATCGCTACCAAAGCCCCCGATATCTGCTCGCCTGTTGAGAGAAGCATGTCCATCTCCCGCTTTGATGGGTTGGGGTTTATCTCTTTTGCCTTTTCTATTAGTTCATCCGTCGTGTCGCCTTGCGCCGAGAGCACTACCACCATGTCGTTGCCTTCTGAGAATTTTTCTGAAATTATCCACGCCACGCGCTCGATTTTTTCAGCATCCGCTACCGAGCTCCCCCCAAATTTTTGTACAATAAGCGCCATCTTAATAATCTCCCAGTACTCGGAATAGAGAGAGCGGCGCCACGCCGCGGTCTAATGTGTCCATGATCTTTTTGCCGTTCATGACGGTCGTTTTGAAGGCGGTGATTCCGCCGCTCTCGCCAGCGAACACCACCTGACCGAATTCCCTCTCGATTTTTTCTTGCGTGGCATCGGTCCTGACATACCACGAGGTCTCGAGCTGCATTGGGTCGGCAAGCAAGTCCTGCCCGCCATCTTCCCAGCTAATCCATTTGCGGGCGTAGAGGTGCTTAACTGCGTCGATGATGTCCGCAGCGACAGCGCTGGCAGTCGGCAGCTTGCCTGCGCCGGCTCCGCACAGCACGACGTCTCCCACTGCGTTGCCGCGGACGACGACGCCGTTCATCACGCCTTCAACGCCTGCGAGCAGCTGGTCTTTGCTGATCAAATGGGGAGCAACGTAGGCATAGAGCTTGTCGCCCACCGACCTAGCCCTGCCAAGCAGCTTTATTTTATACCCCAGCTCGGAGGCAAATTTTTTGTCGCTTGTCGTGACCCCGGTTATTCCCTCTGTGGCTACTAAATTTGGGTATACGTGCTGTCCAAAGGCTAGCGATGCCAGTATGCAAATTTTCCGGCAAGCGTCATGCCCCTCGACATCGGCCGACGGGTCTGCCTCTGCGTACCCCCTCATCTGCGCATCCTTCAGCGCATCAGAAAATTCCGCACCGCTTTTTTCCATTTCGGTCAGTATATAGTTGGTCGTGCCATTTAGTATGCCGAAAATTTCGCTTATTTGGTTTGCCGCCATGCATTGCACCAACGGCCTCATTATTGGAATCCCTCCGCCAACGCTTGCCTCAAAAAGAAAATTTACCCCTTTTTCCCTTGCGAGCTTCAGGAGCTGGTAACCATGCGTTGCGACGAGTTCTTTATTGGATGTGACGACGCTTTTCCCAGCATTTATGCTGCGCCTCGCGTATTCCAGCGCCACGTCAACCCCGCCAATAACCTCAACGACCACAGACACGTCAGGGTCGCTGACAATAGTTTCAAAGTTATCAACGAATAGAGCCTTATGCGGGCTGTCTGGAAAATCCCTGATATCCAGAATATATTTCACTCGTACATTTTGTCCGGCGTTCTTTGCGACTTTCGCACTGTTTCTTTCAAGAACTTCAACCGTTCCCGAACCCACTACACCATATCCGAGCACAGCAATCTCAGCCATTTTTCTCACCTCGAATTTTTTGAGTCATGCCTCCATATAATATCACGCCACTGCTTTTCCTGCAATGTTTTTTTCTTAAAAACAGATGCTGCGAAGTTTAATATTAAATGCGAAAGGCGGCGCGGACTTAAATGCGCCAGCTGGACGCATTTATTTTTTTGTTGGAAGGGGTGAGGGAATGGCAGGGAGATACAAATTTATCACGCTGGAAGAACGGGGCAAAATTGCCGCATGGTATTTAAGAGGGGATCGCCCTAGTGATATTGCTGAAAGGATAGGGGTACACACGGCAACGGTATACCACGAACTACAGCGCGGACATACCGGGGGGCTTGATATAAACCAGCGGCCAGCCTACGATCCAACGCTTGCACAACAGGTATTTCAAAGAGGGCTTAAAAAAAGAGGGCGGAGACGCAAGTTAAGCAAATAAGGGGAGGACGGCGTAAAGGTGACGGGGCTAAAGGGTGACATAGACGAAAACGAAACGACCTTGCTAGAGCGCATTAACGCCCGCCTTAAAAAGAAAGACCCCTACACAGATTTTACGGTAACGGCGCAATACATTGAAGATTATTACAAATAAAAAACCAGAGCGGGGCGGCCAGCCGCCGCCCCAGAAGGGAGATTAACGCATGGAAGATATTAGAGCTTGCAATCATTGTCTGAAAGGGTTTGAGCGGGAAGAAATGCTATTTACTAAGGATTGTCAAGGCATCTCGTACAGGCTTGTTTGCCATAAGTGCTATGACATTCTTATGAGCGGCGGCTATGACGGCCAATATTATGACGAGCGGGATGAGCGCATAGACGATGATTATTAAACCAGAGCGGGGCGGCCAGCCGCCACAGTTAGGGGGAGCTTATGAAGGGATTTGTACAAGTGGGCGTTATATTTGATGATTATACAGAAACCACGGACATAGAAGATAAGCCGTTGATTTGGGCGCACATATGCAAAAGTTGTGTTGAAAAACATGACATAGGTATGAGCTTAACAAGCCAATACGGAGGGCGTGAGCCTTTGCCTATTTGTGGCGTTGAGAATTGCGAAAACGAAGCGGGTTATTACTTAGACTTTACGAAGGGGGAGGCTTGGCCATGCTCAAATTTTTGATAGGCGGCTCGCCGTGTACACATTGGAGCATAGCGCAGCAAAGCGGCAGGGAAACCACAGCAAGCGGCGAAGGTTGGGAGTTGTTTTTTAATTTTGTCATAGCGAAAGAGCGCTTCAAACCTGATTTCTTCCTTTATGAAAACAATAAATCAGCCGCCAAGGAAATTAAAGCGCAAATATCAAAGGAACTTGGCGCACCGCTCCAATACATCAATTCGGCGCTAGTGTCGGCACAAAATCGAGAGCGGTTTTATTGCCATAACTTCGGAGACGTGCCCCAGCCGGATGACCGGGGCATAATTCTTCAAAATATTTTGCAATCGGAAGCTGGGACGCAAATATACCCATTTGGAAATACAAAAGGGAAGTCATATTGCCTTACGTCAAATTACAGCAATACACCATACCCCGAACACACGCTAAAGAAGAGTGCCCGCACAATGGCGGCCGCAAAAGTTGAGCCAATAGCCGACCGAGAAAAAGGCGAATGTTTGCGGGCTACCTATTATAAGAGCGGAATGCGCAATTTTGAAAAGAAAATCACCGATGGTATGGGGTATTGGGGTGTTCCTGTTCGTGTAGGCACTATTGAAAACAAGGCTAAAAATCAAGAAAAACACGACAGTAAACCTTATCGCGTATATTCTCCGGAGGGCAAAAGTACAACATTGTGTAGCGGAAGGGGTAGCGCAGGGACGTCGACAGGGCTTTACGCTGTGCCCTCTCTGCCGACCATAGAGGGTAAGCCAGTTTACAGAGTCGAAGCGGGACAAATTGAAATCAAAGGCAAGCAATACCAAATAAAACTTCCTGACGGCTTCTACATCATACGCAAATTAACTGTTACGGAGTGTTGCCGCCTACAGACATTGCCAGACGATTATTGTAGGGATGCTTCACAAACACAGGCATATAAGGGGTTAGGCAACGGCTGGACGGCAGAAGTTATTATACACCTTCTTGCACACGCCTTAAAAGGGGTGCCGCATGATACACCGTTACTTGTTTTGTCTATGTATGACGGAATAGGCACGGGGCGTTATTGTTTCGATAGGCTAGGCTATAACAACATAACTTACTATTCTTACGAAATTGACGAACACGCCAAAAGAATAGCAATGAGCAACTATCAAGATATAAAGCAATGCGGGGATGCTTTCGCAGTGCGTGAAAGCGAGTGGTTTTTACGCAGCGCAAGCAAAAAAGGGCATAGCGGGAGCTTGCGCAAGAAATCAAAATAATGTAGGAGGTTTTGACACATGAACACACAGAAAGAGCTTTTAACACTTGCGGCGGGTGAGCAGTTTTTATACGGCGGCCAGACTTGGATCAAGCTGGACGATGACGAAAACGGCGGCACACTTGCCATAACCGCCGAAATTGTAGAGGATCGGGCTTTTGACAATGACAATAATAACAACTGGAGCAAAAGCACCGCCCGCCGATACTTAAACCCTTGTGAGGGTGAGCGGGGCTTTTTTGACCAGCTTTTAGACAACGGCGCAAAGCTGGAGGATTTTATAGAAATCGTGTCAGACCTCACAGCCGATAACGGCCAACGTGACTATGGCACGGCCACAGACCTTATAGCCCTGCTTTCAGATAACCTATTTAGGCATTACCGTGACTTGCTTTTGCTGGAGGATGGAGGCTGGTACTGGACACTTACACCGTTGGGATGCAACGCCGCCGACTCGCGCTTTGTCCGTCTCGTTGGTTCGGGCGGCGTTTTGAGTAGCAGCTTTGCTTGGAGCGAAACTCTTGGGTTGCGCCCGCTTTGTAAGCTGAAATCTGAAATCTTTGTATCTACAGCAAAGCAAAGAGCGGGAAGCGGGGGGGGAAGCTTATGACAGCTTCACACTTCATAAATAGCACGGCCTACATAGTGGCCGTTATCGCGAGCGGGATAATAGCCGCGCCAAGACGGGCGGCCAGACAGGTAAGGCGTGAGCTTCAAGCACGGCGGCGATATACGGGCAGGGGCTATAAATATCAAATATTTAGGAGGTTTTGACACATGAACACACAGAAAGAGCTTTTAACACTTGCGGCGGGTGAGCAGTTTTTATACGGCGGCCAGACTTGGATCAAGCTGGACGATGACGAAAACGGCGGCACACTTGCCATAACCGCCGAAATTGTAGAGGATCGGGCTTTTGACAATGACAATAATAACAACTGGAGCAAAAGCACCGCCCGCCGATACTTAAACCCTTGTGAGGGTGAGCGGGGCTTTTTTGACCAGCTTTTAGACAACGGCGCAAAGCTGGAGGATTTTATAGAAATCGTGTCAGACCTCACAGCCGATAACGGCCAACGT